>Ga0172376_10000552_pt1 | contig 48038 bp, 42 predicted proteins | sample Lak35m_FD_121114 | JGI IMG/M metagenome (GOLD analysis project Ga0172376, IMG submission 121114) | Freshwater microbial communities from Kabuno Bay, South-Kivu, Congo - kab_092012_35m | ecosystem: Environmental > Aquatic > Freshwater > Lake | place: Democratic Republic of the Congo: South-Kivu...
CGTTCGTGGGCCGTGCTGGTCGTCTGGGCGCTGGCCATGCCGGCGTTGACGATCAGGTACTTCCGCTGGGATTGACCGGATCGGCTGCCGGCGTGGGTGCGGCCACGGGTGACGCAGTCAGCCCGCCACGCTCACCCTCTTCCCACTCGAGGATCTCGCGCTCCGACAGCACCAGTCCACGTCGGTCGGCCTCGAGATGGCGAGCGGCCCACTTGAAGAACATGATGGCGATGATGACCCAGAGGAAGACTGCTTCGAGGAGCTTCATCATCAGCCCGGCCGCGATCTGATCGCTCATGACCGAGATGCCCCACAAGCGAACGGGCTGGTCGTACACCGGATAGGCCGGTGTGGAGGCGTTGGCCAGCCATTGGGCGGGCAACGTGGGGACGATCGACTGCGCGAACAGATAGGCCATCTGCGCAGGGATCGACATACGCAATTCGGGCCACGGCCCGCACACCGGGGTCCACATCAACAGAGCCGTCAACACGAAGATGACGTGGGCCGAGAAATGGACCGGTCCGTTCACCGCTGCGGTGTCGACGAACGGCGGCCAGTGGGTGAAGAGGTTCCAGGCATTGAAGATCCCCCAGGCCAGGATCGGCTTGGCCAGGAAACGGATGACACGCCACGCACGACCACCCGAGCGCACGACCAACTCGGCCAGCCATGGCGGACACGAGATCAGGAACAATGGAGGGACCACCAGGGTCAGCACCATGTGCTGCAACATGTGCGCCGAGTAGAGGCGCTGTTCGGCGACGTCGTGGATGGGCCACACCGACACCAGCATCATGAACCCGATGGCCAACCAGAAGGAGACGACCTGACGGGTCGAGACGACTTCGGTGCCCGCGGGCACCACCTTGGGGCCGATCACCTTGGCGATGTAGACGCCGGCCACGGCGATAGCGACCCCCAGACCCCACACCTCCCAATGGGCGGAGAACGAGGGCATGGCGCTGACGATCACGAGTCCATCATGCCCATGAGATCGACCCACCGACAACGCAGCGGATCACGGAACCGGGATCAGATGTGCTGGCCCGACCAGAAGATCCGGAACGTGAACAACATGATCAGGTACACGAAGCACGCCAGCACGAGGCCGGTGTAGAAGATCCGGGTCAGGATCGGCTTGTCGAACTTCAGGTGCATGAACACGTAGGCGATGGTGAAGAACTTGACCGCCATCATGAGCATGAGGGCAACGATCACCAGATCGCCGCTCCACGCTGGGAAATCGGGGAAGGCGTAGGTCAGGACCTCGACCACGGTGATGAGGGCGAGGAAGATCGCCGTGTACACGTAGACCCGGTCACGGGAGTAGTCCTTGACCGCACCGTCGAGGACCTCGGTGGGCACGTCATCGTGGGAGGTGATGCTCATCGGGTTCGCTCCTCGATGATCAGGGGATCAGGTAGACGATGGCGAAGATGACGACCCACACCACGTCGACGAAGTGCCAGTAGAGACCCACGATCTCAACCGTCTCCGACCGGTGCTCGGGCAACTTGCCTCGCAACGACAGGACGATCAACGAGACCAGCATGATGATGCCGACGGTCACGTGGACGCCGTGGAAACCGGTGAGGGTGTAGAAGGCCGAGCTGAATCGGCTGGTGGTGAAGCCGAGGCCCTCTCGCACGAACACCGTGAACTCGTAGATCTGACCGGCGATGAATGTGCCGCCGAGCAACGCCGTGGCCGTCAACCACACCCGCATCCGCTGGTGTTCGGCCCGCTCAATGGCCGAGACGGCCAGCACCATGGTGAGCGACGACATGAGCAGCACGAACGACGAGGTCGACGTGAAGGGGATGTCGTAGATCTCATGCGGCGTGGGGCCTTCGAGCGGGTTCTTGTAGAGCAGGTAGGTGGTGATCAGGCCACCGAACAGCAGACACTCGGACGCCAGGAACAGCCACATGCCCAGCTTGGTGTTGGAGATGCCGGTGTTCGTGTCGTGCTCGATGTGCGCATGAGGCGCATGGGCGTCCGCGCTCTCGAGCGTGGGTCGGGAGGTGAGGGTCTCAGCCAACGGTCTCAACCTCCTTGGCCTCCGACTCGGCCGCCGCCGGCAACGCCGATGCACCACCGTCGGAGGCGTGGTCGGCCGGGCCGTGATCGTCATGGGCCAGATCGGGATCGTCCGGCGGCTCCATGGCCCAGCCGTAGATGCCACCGACCACGATGATCCCACCGACCAGCGCCAACCACAGGCTGAAGATCATGCCGTAGGCGACGATGGGCAGGCCGAAGGCGACCACGATGGGCCAGTACGATGGAGAGGGAAGGTGCACGCCCTTGCCGTCGGTCAGGGGCTGACACGCCTCTTCGTCCGACGCGAACCGCACCAGCTTGTGATCGGCGGTCTCGCCGTACTTGCGGTACCAGAAGTCGTCGACCCGAGTGATGGTGGGGATCGGATCGAAGTTGTAGGCCGGCGTCGGCGACGGGACCATCCATTCGATGGTGCGCGCATCCCACGGATCGGGCCCGACCGGGGGAAGGCTCCTCGCCTTGCTCCGGCTGTAGAAGATGTTGAAGACGAACAGGGCCACGCTGGCCGCGAGGAGGAATGCGCCGATGGTGGCCACCTTGTTCCACAACTCAAAGCCGTAGCCCGCGTCGTAGGTGTAGATGCGTCGGCTCATGCCCTGCAGGCCGAGCACGTGCATGGGCGCGAAGGTCAGGTTGAAGCCGAGCAGCATCAACCAGAAGTTCGTCTTCCCCAGACTCTCGTTCAGCATGTAGCCGAAGGCCTTGGGCCAGTAGAAGTACATGCCGGCGACGAATCCGAAGAAGGCACCGCCGAAGAGCACGTAGTGGAAGTGGGCCACGATGAAGTAGGTGTCGGTCTGCTGGGTGTCCATCGGGGCCACCGAGTGCATGACGCCCGAGAGACCGCCGATGGTGAACATCGTGATCAGGCCGATGGAGAACAGCATCGGGGCCGTGAACCGCAATTTGCCGCCCCACATGGTGGCCAGCCAGTTGAGGATCTTCACGCCGGTCGGCACGGCGATGAACATCGTGGCCAGTGAGAAGGCCGTCACGGAGATCGGACCGATACCGGAGACGAACATGTGATGGGCCCACACGCCCCAGCCCATGAAGCCGATGGCGATGCCCGAGAACACGATGAACGGGTACCCGAAGATCGGCTTGCGGGAGAAGACAGGGAGGATGTCGGACACCAGACCGAAGGCCGGGAGGATCATCAGGTACACCTCGGGGTGACCGAAGATCCAGAACAGGTGCTCCCACAACAACGGACTCGCGCCCTTGGCCACGTTGAAGAAGTTGGCGTCGAACAGGCGGTCGAGCATGAGCAGGACCTGGGCCGAGGTGAGCACCGGGATGGCGAACAACAGCAGGAACATCGACACCAGGGCCATCCACGTGAAGATCGGCATCCGCATAAGCGTCATTCCCGGAGCCCGCATGTTGAGCACGGTCACGATGAGGTTCACCGCACCCGTCAACGAGGCGATACCGGTGATGATGAGGCCGAAGTTCCAGAAATCGATGCCGTGGGTCGGGGAGAAGATCACGCCGCTGTTGGGGGCGTACATGAACCAGCCGCCGTCGGCGCCACCACCCAGCAGCCAGCTGGAGTTCAGGAAGATGCCACCGCCCAGGAAGCACCAGAAGCTGAAGGCATTGATGCGCGGGAAGGCGACGTCACGAGCACCGATCTGCAACGGGATCAGGTAGTTGGCGAACGCCGCACCGATCGGCATGACGACGAGGAACACCATCGTCGTGCCGTGCATCGTGTACACCTGATTGTAGAGATCAGCCGAGAGCAACGAACCACGCGGTGCCCACAACTGAGCCCGGATCAGCAGCGCCTCGAAGCCACCGATGGCCAGGAAGAAGATGGCCGCTGCGCCGTACATGATGCCGATCTTCTTGTGATCGACGGTGGTGATCCACGACCGCCAGCCCGTCGACGCGGTCGGGCGCGTGAACACACCGGCCGGCGAATAGTCCGGCGTCGTGTCACCGGCCTCGAGGGCGAGTGGGCGTTCTTCAGTAAGTGCCATGTCCTGCTCCCGGGAGGGCGTAGCCAGTGGTCATCATCGGTCAGTTCAGTGTCTCGAGGAAGGCGACGAGTTGGTCGATCTGCTCCTCGGTGAGACCGAGGGCCGGCATGCCGCGCCCGCCCTGCGGATACATCGGCTTGAGGGCGGGCGCATTGCGCAACCACGCCTCCAGCGTCACCCGGTTGACCCGCGAGGTGTCGACCTTTCCGCCGAGCAGCGCAGCGCCGGGATCGCCGGCCTCGGCCACATCGGCCGGATCGCCGGGAGTGCCATCGGGATTGACCGGGTCGTAGAGGTTGAAGATCGAACCGGCGAAGGTGCCACGGGTCATGAGGTGCGTGAGGTTCGGAGCGACCCCGGCCACGAGCGGCGGCCCGTTCTCCTTCATCTTGACGTCGTTGATCCCGTTGATCACATGGCACTGGGCGCACAGCGCCTGCCAGACCTTGCGGCCCTCCTTGGCCACCGGGTCGGTGGGCTCGGCCGCCTTGTCGGTCTGCTGGTTGGCGACCCATGTGCTGAAGTCACTTGCGGGGATCGCCCGCACGAGCATGCGCATGTTGGCGTGGGAGAGACCACAGAACTCGGTGCACTGGCCGCGGAACCAGCCGACGTCATCGGCCTGCAACTTCCACGGGGACTTCATGCCGGGCACGGCATCGCGTTTGCCGTTCAGTCCGGGGATCCAGAACGAATGGATCACATCGTTCGACGTGGTGGTGAGTTGGATCGGTCGGCCGACCGGGATGACCATCTCGGTGGAGGTGACGATGTCGCGCGGGCCATCGAACTTGCCGTCGTCGTCGATGTCGTAGCGGTACTGCCACCACCACTGCTGACCGGCGACTTCGACCTTGATGGCGTTTTCCTCGGTCTTGTTGAGATCGATGATCCCGATCACGGTGCCGACACCGATGCCCGCGAGGATCAGCGCCGGGAGGATCGTCCAACCGATCTCCAACGGAGTGTTGCCATGGAGCTGGTTCGGGAACTCCTCGGGATCGTCACCGTCGCGTTCGCGGAACCGACGAGCGATGTAGAGCGCGGCCACCATCACCAGGACGAAGACGACCGCAGCAATGGACGTCACCGGGATGAGCAGGTTCTGGATCGTCTGTGCCGACGGACCCTTGGGCGTGAGGGTGGTGAGTTGCTTTCCGTCATTGAAGAAGCTGTCGACGATCAACGCAGTGAACAGCACCACGACGGCGATGAGCACGACAGCGCCGAACAGGCGGACGAGACGGGGAGTGCGGTGCATCTACGCTCCTCGAACGGCGGATTGCGGTCCGCGACGATGGGGGAAGCCGGCGATAAGCGTCATGCGCCCACTCCGATCGACGGAGCCGATGACGCAACCGCCGCTGCGCCCTCGGACGAGTGGTGCTCGATCTCGCGCTCACCGGCCAGGGCAGCGGCGATACCGGCGGCGATGATGGCGATGGCGGCGAGGATCACCAGCACGGTGGTCAGGACCTTCGACACCTGCGGCTTGAGCGCCAGAAGGACACACACTAGGAAGAAGAGCAGCGCCACGAGTCCGAAGATCCACACCGACGCCGTCTTGGACACCGTGAGCAGCACGCGGGAGAGGCCGATGGCGATGATGGCCACGGTCACGATGGAGATGACCGGCACGCGCAGGGGATCGATGAAGCGGTGGTAGAGGCCGATGTTGGCCCCGGCATCTCCCGTCGCATGCTCGGCCCAGGTGCGCAGCGTCCACACGAAGGCGATGCACACGGCAACGGCGATCGCCGAGATGGTCATCCAACGCGTGCCCGTGGCGAGGCCGATGAGGAAGAACACGGTGGCGAGGGCGGTCAGGGCGGGGAGGTAATTGACGCCCACCGGGGCCGGGACCACCGGTGCGGACTCGGTGTGCACGACCTGGGCCTGTGCCGCCGGATCGGCATCGCGGAAGGCGATGAGGATCCCGGCGAGGAACCCGGACGCTGCCGCGAGCCCGACGAAGAACGTGTAGGCGAAGTGATTGCCCACACCGCCCTTCCATCCCAGCGAGATCGGGCCGAGCACACGATCGACCAGCGCACCCTCGCCACTGGTGATGCCGACGGCCACGCCGGCGACGACGGCGAAGACGCAGAGGCCGGCGAAGAACTTGAAGGCGGGGGTGAACATCCGAGTCGTGAGCATCGTCCCTACTTCGTCACGTAGATGATGATCCAGATGAGCGCGTACACGAACACCATGGTGTGCCAGTAGATAGCGGCCGCCGTGACGCCGTCGTGCTGACGCGAATCGAACTGACCCCCGAGGGCCCGCAAGGCCATGAGGGCGACGAAGACCATCGCGACGATCAGCATGATCATGTGACCGGCGGTGATCGTGTAGATGAGCACTCCCTGGACGCCACCGGCCACGTCGAGCTTCATGAGGGTCCACAGATAGGTGGTCATCACGATCGACGCCGCGCCCATCGCCAAGGTGAGCCCGAACGCCAGGAACGCGTTCTGCCGGTCGTTGTGGGCGATGGCGTTCACCGCCCACTGGATGGTCACCACCGACAGCAACAGCGTCATGAAGATCGTGTTGGGCTGCGGGAGCGGGATCACCACGCCTTGCGGGAGCCAGGCCGAGCCGGTGGCGATCACCTCGGTGCGAGCGAGCAGATAGACGCCCAATGCCGCCACGAACAACATGAATGAGGCCGCCGCTGCGAAGGAGGTAGCCACCAACAGCACCCGGGGACGCTCGACCGGCGGAGCGGGAGGAAGCAGGTGGGTCGTCATCGCTCAGGCCTCCTCGTCGAGCAGTGGTTCGGGCGAATGGACGACCGGGAGGTCACCCAGAACGTGATCCCCGGGAGGGGATGCGTACTTCCATTCGAGAGTCTGCCCGGTGCCCCAAGCATCGGCACCGGCCTCAGCGGCTCCGTGACGAGTGCCACTGAGCAGACCGAGCAGGGCCAGCACCAGTCCGAGGGCGAGGATCCCCGCCCCGACCACCGAGATCCAGGTGAGCGCATCGAGCAGATCGGCGATTCCCGAGAACTTCGTCTCGAAGCCGGCCACCACCAGCGATGCTCCGGCGAGGACGCCGCCGACGAGCATCAGAGGCGTTCCGAGCTTGGCCGGGGCGTCGGACGGCATGCGCCCGGTCATCTTGGGCGACCAATAGGCGACGCCGGCCGCCGCCATGGTGAGTCCGGCGGCGACGACGAGGGCGAACTGGCCGACCTCGGCGGAGCCCGAACCACGAAGGTCGAGCGGCGTGATGGCGAGGAGCGCACCGGCTACCACGGCCAGCAGCAGCACCAGCATGGAGACCAGCGCCAGACCCAGCGCCCCGCGCAGCGCCGGCCGACCCTTGCGGAGCGCCGTGGCCAGACCGCCGAGCAGCAACAGGACGGGGAGGACCTGGGCCACCGAGATGACCTGCCACACCAACTGCTCGGAGGCGTCAGGGAAGAGGACGGGCTGGGCCCAGGCGCCGATGCCGAGCACGGCGAAGGCCCCGATACCGACGAGGAAGAGTCCCCGACGTTCCAGACGGGTACCGGTGAAGGTGGCCACCACATCGGCCACGATCCCGAGTCCGGGCACCACGAACGCATAGATCTGCGGTTGCTGGAGGATCCATGCCACCTGTGCGAACTGACCCTGCGAACCGCTCAGCGAACCGTCGCCGTAGCGCAGGTCGACCCACATGAGCAGGAGATTGGCGGCGAGGACCGGCAGGGTGAGGACCCACACCGCACCGCCGGCGAGCAGCGCGAAGGTGGTCATGGGGACCCGGTCCAGCGTCATGCCCGGTGCCCGCAGTCCGATGGCGGTGGAGAGGACACACACCGTTCCGAGGAGCAGAGCGAGGATCAGGCCGAGGACCGACAACAGGCCGAGACTCACAGCCTCGGGTCGACCGCCGCCGAACCCGCCGTCGATGGAGGCGGCGACGATGAACAAGCCTGAGCTCAACAGCCAGGTCCACAGCCCGGCCGCTGCCGCACGGGGGAAGGCGATCGTGCGGGCGCCGACCTGCAGGGGCACCACGTAGGTTCCGATGCCCAGGAAGAGGGGTACGAGCACCAGCAGGACGAGGCCGAGGGCCGAGGTCTGGAACACCTGCTCGGCCACGGAGTCGGAAAGGAACGACCCGGTCGCGCCGTGGATCCCTGTCAGCGCCCACCCGACCAGTCCGGCCACGCCGAACAGGATCGAGGCGAGGATGTACACGACGCCGACGACGGTGTGCTCGCCCGTGCCGAGGAAGGACACGGGCGCAGGGACGAGCGGAGAGGCCACGGCGAGGTCGGTGCCGGTCTCCTCTCGGGTTTCGGTGATCGCCATGTTCGTTGTGGACCGTTCTCTGAAGGATCGTTCGTGCTGTTGCGAGAACCCTCTGGTGCCCAGTCCGTCGAGCGCGACCTCGTTCGGCGGGACAAAGCAGTTCTCACCCTACACAGGCCCGGAGAGCCGATCGAAACCCTCAGATCGCCGGTTGGACTCAGATCCCCCAGCGGACGAGGACATCGAGTGCCATCGACGCGAACAGCAGGGTCACCCAGGTGATGGAGAAGGTGAACAACCGCATGGCCCGGGCCGTGGTGGGATCCCGGAACAACCTCACGGCCAGTCCGGTGAAGGCGGCACCGAGGACGATGGCGGAGACTCCATAGATCCATCCCATGTCGGCCACGGGCCAGAACACGAGGGCCAGGGCCCACACCACCAGCGTGTAGACGAGGATCTGGATGGTGGTCTCCCGTCGGGAGGCCACCGACGGGAGCATGGGGACCTCGGCGGCGGCGTAGTCATCGGCGTACCGGATGGCCAGCGCCCAGAAGTGCGGTGGGGTCCAGAAGAAGATGATGGCGAAGCCCACCACAGGGGCCCAGGACAGCGAGTCGGCCACCGCCGACCACCCGATGAGCACGGGCGCCGCACCCGCAGCGCCACCGATCACGATGTTCGAGCGAGAGGTCCGCTTCAACCACAGCGTGTACACGAACACGTAGAACAGGCAGGCGGCGACGGCCAGTGCCGCACTCAGCAGGTTCACCAAAACCCACAGCCAGACGAAGGCGACGACCTCGAGGCCGATGGCGAACACGAGCGCGTTGCGGGGCTCGAGGACTCCGGTCACCAATGGGCGATTCCGGGTCCGCTGCATCACGGCATCGATGTCACGATCCACCACCATGTTGATGGCGTTCGCCCCGCCCGCCGACATCGTGCCTCCCACCACCGTGGCCACCATCAGCCACACCGAGGGAAGACCCCGCTCGGCGACGATCATCATCGGCACCGTGGTGATCAGCAACAACTCGATGATGCGGGGCTTGGTCAGGGCCACGTAACCCTTCAGTCGCGCCGAGAGGGGATGCTGCGCGACCGTTGCCATCGCTCGGATGCTAGAGGCGGCCCACCACGACCCGGCAATCGGGTCCTCAACCGTGTACTGCATCGACCGGCGCTTTGGGGTCGCCGGAAGGCTCCCGTACCATCAGGCCGTGCGACTCCCCCGGGTCTCCCCTCGCGCCTACCGGCGCATCACGCTGCTGGCGCTTTGCGCGCAAGTGTTCATCATGGTGACGGGCGCAGCCGTGCGGCTCACGGGGTCGGGGCTCGGCTGTTCCGATTGGCCGAAATGTGAGCAGGACCAGCTCGTCGCGCCCCTCGAGTACCACGCCATGATCGAATTCCTGAACCGGACGATCACGGGTCTCGTCTCGGTGGCGGTCATCGCCGCCGTGCTCGGTTCGCTCCTGCGGTCACCGCGACGCTCGGACCTCACCTGGTGGTCGCTCGGGTTGGTGGCCGGCGTCATCGGGCAGATCATCCTCGGCGGCCTCACCGTGCTGTTCGAGTTGCACCCACCGTTCGTCATCGCCCACTTCCTGCTGTCGATCGTGCTGGTGTGGAACTCGTATGTGCTCTTCGTGCGGGCGGGCCATGCCGAGGGACCGGCACTACCCGCCGTGGCCCCCGTCGTCCGTCGGCTCGGTCGGGCACTGGTGGTGCTCGCCGGACTGGCCCTGTTCACCGGCACCATCGTCACCGGAGCCGGACCCCACGGGGGCGACGAGACGGTGGAGCGGCTCCCGCTGGAACTGGTGGCGGTCGTGCGGGTGCACAGCCTCACGGTGTGGGCGTTCCTGGCACTCGCTGTCGTCACACTCGGGGTGCTCGGTCGGCGGGGCGCACCCCGAGACGTCGACCTGCGGGCCAAGGCGTTGGTGGCGGCGATCTGTGTGCAGGGCGCGATCGGCTACATCCAGTACTTCACCGACGTCCCGCCGGCCCTGGTGCTGGTCCATGTGTTCGGCAGCATCATGGTGTGGCTCGCCGTGCTCTCGTTCGACCTCTCACTCACGGCTCGACCACTCGAGCGCGAGGAGCGGCCCACCGAGACCCAGCCTGAGAGGGTCACCACGTCGTGAGCACGACTGCGCCGGTCGAGATCGGTGAGCCGAGCACCGACGATCTGCCCAGCGTCGACCGGCCATGGATCGTGCTGGTGTGGGACGACCCGATCAATCTCATGACCTACGTCACGTTCGTGCTGCAGAAACTGTTCGGTTACAGCCGCGAGAAGGCGGAGTCGTTGATGCTGCAGATACACCACGAAGGCCGGGCCGTGGTGTCGAGTGGCTCACGGGAGAAGGTCGAACTCGACGTGTTCCGTCTGCACGAGCATGGTCTGTGGGCGACCATGCAACAGGACTGAGACCGCCGATGGGTCTGTTCCGCCGCACCATCCGGGCCAAGGGCCCCGACCGATTCCTCGTCGACCTCCCCGACGAACTCCGTGAGGTCCTGGCCGAGGTCTGCGTCGAGATCGTCGAGCTACTCGACGGGGACGACGTCACCGAACATCCCGCACTCCGACGCGTCTTCCCTCCGGCCAGCCCCGACGATCGGGAGGTGCAGGACGCGTACCGAGAACTGGTGGGTAGCGAACTGCTCCGCTCACGTCGTGCGGCACTCGGACGCATCGCCGCCACCGCTCGTGACACCGAACTGGACCGGGTCACCATGGAGACATGGATGACCGGACTCAACACCGTTCGCCTCGTTCTCGGTACGCGACTCGAGGTGGACGGTGAGACGATGCCCGAGCTGGCTCCCGACGATCCGGACCTGCCGGCGTGGGCGCTCTACGAGTTCCTCGGCGCAATGGTCGGCTGGATCGTCGACGCCCTGGCTCGGACCGCCGACTGATCTGAGAGCGGTGGGCTTGGGAGCGATCCCGAGGTGGCTGCTAGGGTCCCGGAGCCCTCGCGGCGACAAGAGCCCCCATCGTCCAGCGGCCTAGGACGCCTGCCTTTCACGCAGGTAACACGGGTTCGAATCCCGTTGGGGGTGCGCAGTGCAAGCCAGTTCGTGGTCCCGTGGTGCAGTTTGGAGTGCACGCCGGCCTGTCAAGCCGGAGGTCGCGGGTTCAAATCCCGTCGGGACCGCCAACGCAGCCACCGCATGGTGCTGCGGCCGAACCGGGCTCCGGCCCGGACTGCCCGGACCTCCGGGCGCCACGGTCGGGTAGCTCAGTCGGCAGAGCGACCGCCTGAAAAGCGGTAGGTCACCGGATCGACGCCGGTCCCGACCACACGAGAAGGGCCCGGGCACTCGCCCGGGCCCTTCGCAGTGACGGGACGCGTTCACCGGGTCGCATCGGGGTCGGGACGTAGAGCCGGGAGGTGCGAACGAAGCCCTCCGCCACGGCTGCGGAACATCAGCGTGAGAAGGCCTCGCGCAGGGCCGCCGCCACCTGATCCTGAGCCTGCGATGCCACGTCGATCGCCGCATCCATGGAGAAGAACCCGTGGAACATCGACTGGTACTCGCAGTGGTCGACCTCGACACCGGCCGCCTCGAGCGCCCGGGCGTACTCGTTGCCCTGATCGCGCAGCGGATCGAATCCCGCGGTGACCACCACGGCCGGCGGCGCGCCAGCCAGATCGGCCCGCAGGGGCGAATACCGGGGGTCGTCGAGATCCGACTCGTCGATCACGTAGTGCCCATGGAACCAGTCCATCGCCTCGCGGGTGAGCAGGTAGCCCTCGGCATTCTCCGACATCGACGGTCGATCGCACCGACCGTCGGTCACCGGATAGATCAGCGCCTGCTGGATCACCTCGACGTGATCGACGTCGCGGGACAGGTTGGCCACCACTGCAGCGAGGTTGCCCCCGGCGCTGTCACCGGCCACGGCCAGTCGAGTCGGATCGACATCGATCTCGGCGGCGTTGGTGGCCACCCACTCGGTCGCCGCCCACGCATCATCGACCGCGGCGGGGAACTTCGCCTCGGGAGCGAGTCGGTAATCGACGGCCACCACCACACACTCGGCCTTGGTGGCGATCACCCGGCAGCAGTGATCGTGCGACTCCAGATCACCGATCACCCAGCCACCACCGTGGAAGAACACCACGACCGGCAACGTGCCGGCCGACGGTCGGTAGATGCGGATGGGGATCTCGCCCTCGGGTCCTTCGATGGTGCGGTCGGTGATCGACAGCAACTGCACCGGGCTGGGCATGGCCGACATGGCCATGCGCTCGCGCAGTTCGGTCGGAGTGAAACCGCTGAACGAGAAACCGGAATCGGCCATCAGGTCGATGACCATCTGCGCCTGCGGATCGAGTGCCACGTCGCCCCCCTGGACGGTCGTATCGGTGTGGACCGACACCTTGTCACAGGCGCGGGGAAGATGCCGAGGCGCCGGCGGGTCAGAGACCGAGGATCGACGGCACCTGCGCGTGATCGTCCACGACCACATCGGCCTCCGGGCCATGCGACGGATCGTCATCGGTGACACCCCGGTACCGCAGCGCGAGCATTCCCATCCCGAGTGCGCCGGCGACGTCGGTCCGGCGGAGATCCCCGATGTGCGCGGCCTCGACGGGATCGATCCCACCGAGTCCGGACAACGCGTGCTCGAAGATGGCCGCATGGGGCTTGTACACGCCGACCTCGTCGGAGAACGACCAGTGGTCGAACAACCCGAGCACTCCGTGTCGCTCGAGATAGTGCCGGAGCACGACCGACGGCGTCAGTCCGACGTCGCACACGATCCCGACTCGCAGGCCAGCGGCACGCACCTGCTCGATGGTGGCCACGAGATTGTCGGTGAGGAGCAGATCCATCGACCGCGGCGCCGTCACGTAGGCCTCGATCACTTCGCGCCGGACATCGTCGTCGGTGTGACCGAGCACCTCGAGCACGGTCTCGGCCGCGTGATGCCCCGTGAACTGCTCACCGAGGGCCCATGACGCGTCGAAGCGATTCCATGCCTCGTCGAAGGCCCCGTCGATCTGATCGTGATCGACGGACAAACCACGGGTCTCGAGCACTTCGGCGATGGCCAGACGTCGGCGCCGACGAGTGGCCGGGGTGTCGGCCCGGACGATCGTGTCCCAGAAGTCGAAGGTGATCGCCCGGATCGCCACCGACTCAGCGCTTCCGGATGACCCCGTCGCGCACGGCGGCCTCGGCGGCCGCGGCGGCCACCAGCGGTGCGATGCGCTTGTCGAACACCGACGGGATCACATGGTCAGGCGCCAGTTCGGCCGGCGACACCGCCGAAGCGATGGCATGGGCAGCAGCGACCTTCATGCCCTCGGTGATCTGCGTGGCATCGGCATCGAGGGCACCCCGGAAGATCCCCGGGAAGGCCAGCACGTTGTTGATCTGGTTGGGGAAGTCGCTGCGACCCGTGGCCATCACCGCTACGGCACCGGCCGCTTCCTCGGGCCTGATCTCCGGGTCGGGATTGGCCATGGCGAACACGATCGGATCCGGGGCCATGGTCAGCACGGCGGCGCGGTCGATCAGGTTCGGACCGCTCACGCCGATGAACACGTCCGAACCCGGCATGATCGAAGCCAGGTCACCCTTGCGACCGTCGGGATTGGTGTTCTCCGCGAACCACTGCTTGGCCACGTTGAGGTTGCTGCGACCTTCGTAGACCGCGCCCTCCCGGTCGACGCCGATGATGTTGCGCACGCCGACGTCCATGAGGATCTTGGAGATGGCCACACCGGCTGCACCCACGCCGGCGATGACGATGGTGAGGTCCTCGTAGCGCTTGTGGACGATCTTGAGCGAGTTCTCCAGCGCGGCGAGCGTGACGACCGCCGTGCCGTGTTGGTCGTCGTGGAACACCGGGATGTCGAGGATCTCCTTGAGACGGTCCTCGACCTCGAAGCACACCGGAGCGGCGATGTCCTCGAGGTTGATGCCGCCGAACGACGGGGCGATGTTCTTGACCGTGGCCACGATCTCATCGGGGTCCTTCGTGTCGAGACAGATGGCGACCGCATCGACGCCAGCGAACTCCTTGAACAGGAGCGCCTTGCCCTCCATCACCGGCATGGCTCCGAGCGGACCGATGTCGCCGAGACCCAACACTGCGGTGCCGTCGCTCACCACGGCGACGGTGTTCTTGCGCACCGTCAGTTCGTGCGAGAGATGGGGATCGGCCTCGATCGCCTTGCACACCCGGGCCACGCCCGGCGTGTAGGCCATCGACAGGTCGTCGCGATCGTTGACCGCGATGCGGCTGACCACATGCACCTTGCCACCGGCGTGCAGGGCGAAGGTGCGGTCCTCCCACTCCAGCAGTTCGATCCCGTCGACGTCGCGCACGGCGTCGAGCACCTTCTGCTGATGCGCTTCGCTCGAGCAGTTGACCACGACGTTGGCGTCGAGTGATTCCTTCTTGGCCTCGAAGCCCTCGAGGGACCAGATGTTCCCCCCCACCGCACCGATGGCGGTGGCGAGACGTCCGAGGGCGCCGGGCTCGTTGCCGAGTCGGACACGGAGGCTGATGCTGAAGGCGGCAGTGGTGCTCTCTGACATAGGCGGCGCACGCTACCGGCGGTCGGTCGACCGCACCCAATGCGTCAGGCGCCCTCGTAGTCGAAGCCCAACTCGGGGGCGGTGACCAGCGCCCGGAACTCGATGCCCTCGGCCGCAGCCATGGCCGCGCACGTCCCGCCCCGATCGACGACGGTGAGGATGAGCACCGGTTCGGCGCCGAGTTCACGCACGACGCGGGCGGCCTCCATGGGGGAGGTCCCGCGGGTCACGGTGTCCTCGGTGATCACCACCCGATCGCCCTCCAGCAGTGGTCCGGCCAACCGGCCCCCGACACCGTGGTCCTTCGATTCCTTGCGGATGGTGAACGAACGCAGGTCCCGGCCCCGAGCTGCGGCCACGGCTGCCACCCCGTAGGCCACCGGATCGGCCCCGACGGTGAGACCACCGATGGCGGTCACATCGGCCGGGATGACCTCGAGGGCGAGTTCGGCGATGAGCAGGATGCCCTCGGGCCGACAGGCCGTCTGCTTCGAGTCGATGAACCACGAGCTCTTCCGCCCCGACTTGAGTGTGAAGTCGCCCGTGCGCACCGAATGCTGTCGGAGGTGCTCGATCAGTCGTCGCTTGGTCTCGTCCGTCGTCGCGTCCTCTGCGGTCATGCGACCGATCCTTGTCCGCCGACGAGTCGGACGTCACCCGAACCGGCGACGACACGCCCGATGATCCCCGCTCGGTGACCGGCGGACCGGGCGGTGTCGAGCGCCCGGAAGGCGTCGGCCTCGGGAACGACCACGATCATCCCGACACCCATGTTGAACACGCGCCACATCTCGTCGGCGGGAACGGCACCGAGTCGCTGGATCTCGCCGAAGACGGGCGGCACCTCCCAGGTGCCGACCTCGACCTCGGCCGCCACTCCCGTCGGCAGGACACGTCCGAGATTGCCCGGGATCCCTCCGCCGGTGATGTGGGCGACGCCCCGCACGTCGACGGCTCGCTGCAGGGCGCCGATCGTCGGGGCGTAGATGACCGAGGGTGCCAACAACTCGTCGGCCAACGAATGGTGGGCGCCGGGGTGGGCGGGGCCGTCGAGCGGAAGTCCGGCACGCTCGAGCAGCACGCGCCGGGCCAGCGAGTACCCGTTGGAGCGCAGGTTGGTGGACGGGAGTCCGATGAGGACGTCGCCGGGAGCGATGGTGCGTCCGTCGATCAGCGCCGAGCGATCGACGATGCCGACGGCGAAGCCCACGAGATCGAACTCGCCCGCCGCCATGGCCCCGGGGTGCTCGGCCATCTCCCCACCGACGAGCGCGCAGCCGGCCTGACGACACCCGGCGGCCACTCCGTCCACGAGTTGGTCGATGTGGTCGGGGTCGAGACGTCCCACGGCGATGTAGTCGAGGAAGAAGAGGGGTTCGGCCCCCTGGCACACCAGGTCATCGACACACATGGCCACGAGATCGATGCCGATGGTGGTGAACCGACCGGTGGCTTGGGCCACCAGTGCCTTGGTCCCCACGCCGTCGGTGGACGACACCAGCACCGGATCACGCCAGCGAGCCGGATCGAGGGCGAACAGACCGCCGAACCCTCCGATGTCACCGATGACCTCGGGACGGAACGTGGAGCGGACGTGGGCCTTGATGCGCTCGACCGCACGCTCACCGGCATCGATGTCGACACCGGCGGCGGCGTAGGTCTCGGGCGTCGGCTCACTCATCGACATCTTCGGGCGCCGTGAAGCTCAGTGATTGCTGGTCGGTGTCGAGGAGGAGCTCGGGTGCGTCGGGCACGCGGGTCGGGGTGATCTCGAGGATGTGCTTGCCGACCTCGTCGGGGATCGCCACCGGATAGTCGCCGGTGAGACAGGCATCGCAGAAGCCGGCCCCGACCGCGCCGGTGGCCGTCAGGAGCCGGTCCAGAGTGAGGTAGGCCAGCGAATCGACGTTGAGGTATTCGCGGATCTCCTCGATGCTCATGTTGGCGGCCAGGAGTTCACCGCGCGTCCCGGTGTCCATGCCGTAGAAGCACGGCCACTTGTAGGGCGGTGACGACACGCGCAGGTGCACCTCGGACGCGCCGGCCTCGCGGAGCATCGACACCATGGCGCGAGTGGTCGTTCCCCGCACGATCGAATCGTCGACCACGACCAGTCGTTGGCCGGCGATGTTGTCGCGCAACGGATTCAGCTTCATCCGCACACCGAGGGCGCGCATCTGCTGATTCGGGGCGATGAACGTGCGGCCGATGTAGCGGTTCTTCACCAATCCGTGACCGAAGGGGATCCCCGAGCGCCGTGCGAATCCCTCGGCGGCCGGGATGCCCGACTCGGGCACACCCATGACGAGATCGGCATCGACGGGCGCCTGTTCGGCCAGGTTCTCGCCCATCCGCACGCGGGCCTGATGGACGCTCTGCCCGTAGAGGCGCGTGTCGGGCCGGGCGAAGTACACGAACTCGAACAGGCACAGTCGTGGTTCGATATCAGCGCTGTCGAACGGCCACAGGGATCGACAACCGGTGGCATCGATCACGATCATCTCGCCGGGATCGAGCTCACGAACAAGGTGCGCGCCGACGACATCGAGGGCCGGACTCTCCGAGGCCAGGACCCACCCCTTGTCGAGCTTGCCGAGACACATGGGTCGGAAACCGTGAGGATCGCGCACGCCGATGATGTGTCCCTCGTCCATGGCCACGATCGAGAAGGCACCGTCCAGTCGCGGTAGCACCGCCAACAGGGCGCGCTCGAGCGCCCGATGGTCGGACGACTCCTCCGGCACCTTGGCCAACTCGGTCGCCACCAGTTCGGCCACCACATCGGAATCCGATCCGACCGTTCCGGGCAGCATCCCCAACTCGTCGGCGAGCGCCCGCGTGTTGACGAGGTTGCCGTTGTGAGCCAGCGCCAACGTGTGATCACCCACGTCGCGGTACACCGGTTGCGCGTTGCGCCACACACTCGAGCCCGTGGTTGAGTAGCGAGTGTGGCCGATGGCCAGATGACCATTGAGGGCCAAAAGGGTGCGGTCGTCGAACGCGTTGGAGACCAGACCGGTCTCCTTCACCACCGTGATGGCCGAGCCGTCGCTCACTGCCATCCCCGCCGCTTCCTGTCCTCGGTGCTGCAGCGCGAAGAGGCCGAGATAGGTGAGGTGGGAGACCGGTTGGCCCGGCGCGTACACACCGAAGACCCCGCAGGCCTCCTTGGGTGTGTCGTCATCGGCGTCGACGACGTGCTCGACCGTGCTCACCTCGACATCGTACCGATGGGCCGTGACGGCCACCGGCGATCGGACCGTCAGTCCTGTGCCGTGCCCGAGCCCAGTGCCGCCGGGATGGTGCGATCCCACGAGGCGCGCAGGTCGATCAATGGGAGATCGAGCAGTCCCTTGACCGAGAGCCGGTCACCGCCGGCCACTCCGATGCGGGCGAACGGCACGTCCGCCTCGGCGCACACCGACTCGACGGTGGTGAGGAGCTCTGGGTCCACGCACACCACGACCCGCGACGGACTCTCACTGAACAGGTGCTGCGCGTCGGGTACTCGGGCCACGGTGGCACCGAGACCGGAGCGCACCGCCATCTCGGCGATGGCCACGCCGAGTCCGCCGCCGCTCACGTCGTGCGCGCCGAGCAGGAGGCCGCCAGCGACGAGACGGCGAACGACGTCGGCCACCCGCAGATGGAGCGCGGTGTCGAGCACTGGCAGGCGACCGCCGTGTGCGCCCCGGGCCCGGGCCCAGCGCGAACCGGCCACCTCGGGATCCGTGGTGCCGATGAGCAGGAGACGACCGCCATCGGCCAGTCCGACTCCGGGAGGACGTCGATCGAGTCGGTCGATGACACCGAGCATCCCGATGACGGGCGTGGGATCGATGTCGGTGCCCTGCGACTCGTTGTAGAGACTCACGTTGCCGCCGATGACGGGAACTTCGAAGGCCCGACAGGCGTCGGCCATACCGTCGATGGCCTCGGACAACTGCCACATCACCTCGGGGTGCTCCGGGTTGCCGAAGTTGAGACAGTTCACGACGGCGAGGGGTCGAGCGCCGACACAGGCGAGATTGAGGAGCGACTCGGCAACGGTGAGAGCAGTGCCGGCGCGCGGATCGACGGCACACCAACGGTGATTGCCGTCAGTGGTGAGCGCCACGCCACGTCCGGTGTCGGAACCGGTGGTCGGATGCTTGAGTCGCAGCACCGCCGCGTCGCCACCCGGTCCCTCGACGGTGTTGAGGAACAGCTGGTGGTCGTACTGCGACCACACCCATCGGGTATCGGCGATCAACTCCAGCAGTTCACGACCGGGATCCTCCGACGTCGGCGCCGGCGCGGCGCCGCGAGTGCGCGTCGCTGCGTCCCAGTCGACTGGCGCCGATCGGGGACGGTCGTAGAGCGGCGCGGCATCGTGCAACGACGATGCGGGCACGTCGGCGAGGACCTCGCCATCGAAGCCGTCCAGGATGCGCAGTCGTCCACCATCCGGATCGCCGGTGGCCGGGCCGGGCGTGACCCGACCGATCACCGCAGCACGCACCTCCCAACGACGACAGATGGCGAGTACGGCATCGAGGCCCTCGGGCTCGACGATGGCCAGCATCCGTTCCTGGCTCTCCGAGGTCATGACCTCGAACGGTTCCATGGCGGGTTCACGCCGCGGGATGGCGCCGATGTCGACGTCCATGCCCATCCCACCGCGACTGGCCGTCTCACTCGTGGCACAGGCCAGACCGGCACCGCCGAGATCCTGGATGCCGACGACGAGTCGGGCGTCGAGCAGTTCGAGGCAAGCCTCGATGAGCCGCTTCTCCTCGAAGGGATCACCCACCTGCACGCTCGGACGCTTCTCGGCATCGGACTCCTCGTCGCCGAATCCGGCCGAGGCCAGCACGCTCACGCCACCGATGCCGTCACGTCCCGTGGACGAACCGAGCAGCACCGCGAGGTTGCCCACTCCGGTGGCCTGTCCGAGCACGAGTCGCTCGGTGGGCAGCACACCGAGACACAGCACGTTCACCAGCGGATTGCCTCGGTAGGTCTCGTCGAACACGGTCTCGCCGCCGACGGTGGGCACACCGACCGAGTTCCCGTACCCCGACACGCCGCTGACGACGCCCTCTGCGATCCAACGCGACCGCGGATCGTCGAGCGGACCGAATCGCAACGGATCCATCAATGCGATCGGCCGCGCGCCCATGGTGAAGATGTCGCGCAGGATCCCACCGACACCGGTGGCTGCGCCCTGGTAGGGCTCGATGGCCGACGGGTGGTTGTGACTCTCGATGCGGATGGCGGCGGCGATGCCGTCACCCACGTCCACCACTCCGGCGTTCTCGCCGGGACCGACCAACACCCACGGTGCCTCGGTGGGCAGACGCTTCAGATGCAGACGCGACGACTTGTACGAGCAATGCTCCGACCACATCACCGCGTACATGGCCAGTTCGAGGTGATTGGGGGCGCGACCGAGGATCGATGCGATGTCGTCGTACTCGGTGTCGGTGAGTCCGAGTGAACGGTGGATGGGCTCGTCGTGCTCGGTCGCCATCGGACCGGACGCTAGTGGCCGGCCGGCGCCCGGATACCCGCTTCGGGCGTGACCGTTGTCGGCCCTGCGACCGTGTGGTGGACTGCCGCCATGACCGACGACTCCGACACTCCTGCTGCCGACACCCCTCCGGCCAAGCGGGTCGGTCTGCGACCCGGGTCGATGACCAAGGAGCACCGGATCGCACTGGAGATGGGCCGCAAGCGTGGTCGAACGGTGCGCGCCTATCTAGAGGCGCTGGAGCGATCCAAGCCCAAACCCGGTCGTCCCATCACGCGTGAAGGACTGCAGAAGCGGATCGACGAACTCGGACCGAGGATCGACGGCGAGCGGGACCCGCTGGAGAAGTTGGCATTGGTGCAGAAGAAGATCGATCTCGAACGACGACTGGCCGACATCGACGACCCGATCGACATCACCCCACTCGAGAACGACTTCGTCGAGGTCGTGGTCGAGTACAGCCGGGCCAAGAAGATCAGTGTCGAGGCATGGCTGGAGATGAAGGTGCCGCGCTCGGTGCTCAAACGAGCCGGGATGCTGTGAGGGCCTCTGTCGGACCGGACTGATCAGGCCAGGATCGAACGCAGGAGCGGCAGTCCGTCGGTGCTGCCGAGCAGTTCGCTGATGGCCCGCTCCGGATGGGGCATGAGACCGACGACATTGCGACCCTCGTTGCACACACCGGCGATGTCGTCGACCGAACCGTTGGGGTTGTCGACGTAACGGAGCACCACGCGATCCTCGTCGCGCAGTCGGGCCAACGTCTCGGGATCACACGTGTAGTTGCCCTCGAAGTGATTGATCGGCACCTCGAGCACCGAGCCCTTGGTAGCGGCACGGGTGAGCACCGAGTCGGTGGTCTCGACGCGCAACTGCGCAGGCGCGCACAGGAACTTCAGCCCGGCGTTCTTCTGCAGGGCACCGGGCAGGAGTCCGGCCTCAGTGAGCACCTGGAAACCGTTGCAGATCCCGACCACCGGACCACCGTCGGCCGCGAACTGTGCCACCGCGCCCATGACCGGCGAGAACCGGGCGATGGCGCCGGGCCGCAGATAGTCACCATGGGCGAACCCACCGGGCACGACGACGGCATCGACACCGGCGACGGTGGCGTCGCCATGCCACAGCAGTTCGGCGTCGGCACCGACCACTCGCATCGCCTCGACGACGTCGTGTTCACAGTTCGAGCCGGGGAAGACGACGACGCCGACACGTCGACTCACGACGAGACGCCCGCCGCGATCTCGATGACCGCGTCCTCGATCACCGGGTTGGTGAGGAACCGGCGACACAGGTCCTCAGCCTCGGACCGGGCGGTGGCCTCGTCGGCGGCGTCGATCTCGAAGCGGATGCTCTTGCCCACCCGCACGTCCCGCACCCCGGCGAACCCCAGCGTGGGCACGGCCCGTTCGATGGTGGCGCCCTGCGGGTCAGCGATCCCGGGTCGCAGACGGACCTCGACGTGCACCGAGAAGATCATGAGGTCATGGTCGCACATGACCGTGCCGACAGGTGGCCGAGTCGGCCGTGGTCGGACGTCACCCGTGCCAGTCGGCGAACGACCGGCCGGTGATCCGCTCGTAGGCCTCGATGTAGCGGGACCGCGTCGAGGTCACGATCTCCGAGGGAAGGGGAGGCGGCGGGGGCTGCTTGTCCCAGTCGAGCGCATCGAGGTGGTCGCGCACCGGTTGCTTGTCGAACGAGGGCGGGGTGGTTCCCGGACGCCAGGCCTCGGCCGGCCAGAACCGGGACGAATCGGGGGTGAGCACTTCATCGGCCAGCACCAGTTCGCCGTCGATGAGTCCGAGTTCGAACTTGGTGTCGGCGATGAGGATTCCGCGTGCTGCGGCCCGCACGGCGCCGTGGCGATAGAGGCGCAGTGACAGGTCGCGGGCCCGCTCGGCCAGATCCCTTCCGATCAGTTCGACCGCCCGTTCGAACGAGATGTTCTCGTCATGACCGGTGTCGGCCTTGGTCGATGGCGTGAACACCGGCTCGGGCAACTTCGACGACTCGAGCAGCCCGGCCGGCAGAGCGACACCGTGCATGGTTCCGTTGGCGACGTACTCCTTCCACGCCGAGCCGGTGAGATAGCCGCGCACGATGCATTCGATCGGAAGCATCTCGGCCCGCCGACACAGCATCACCCGTCCTTCCCACTCGAGTCGCTGCGCCGCCGGCGGACAGTCGGTCAGTCGGGTCGAGATGAGATGACTGCCGACCATCCCGGCGAAGTGCGCGAACCAGAAGGCGCTCATGGCGGTGAGCACCCGTCCCTTGTCCGGGATCGGCTCGGCCATGACCACGTCGAAGGCCGACAGGCGATCGGACGTGACCATGAGCAACCGACCATCACCCGCGTCGTAGATGTCACGGACCTTGCCCGAATAGATGTGGGGCAGCGATTCGCTCATCGATTCGCTCAGAGGATGTCGGCCGGACGGTAGGCCGCAGCGGTGGGATCGGCGGCGACGAGCGCCGCCACCCGGGCCACGAAGGCGTCGACCTGCTGGGGCGCCCGACCGACGAAGTCGATGGGAGTCGCGAGCACACCCGCCAGTTCGTCGGCCCCGAGCCCGAGACGCGGATCGGCGGCCAGTCGCTCGACGAGGTCGTTGCCCTCGGCTCCCTGCTCGCGCAGGCGCAGCGCCGCCGCGACTGCGTGTTCCTTGATCGCCTCGTGCGCCGTCTCGCGACCGACGCCGTGCCGGACGGCTGCGACCAGCACCTTGGTGGTGGCCAGGAACGGCAGATACCGATCGAGTTCGCGTTCGATGACGGCCGGATACGAACCGAAGTCGTCGAGCACGGTCAGGAACGTCTCGAACAGCCCGTCGATGGCGAGGAAGGCATCGGGAAGAGCGACGCGACGCACCACCGAGCAACTGACGTCGCCCTCGTTCCACTGATCGCCGGCCAGTGAGGCGACCATCGTCAGGTGCCCGCGGAGGATGGCCAGCAGTCCACCGATGCGTTCACACGATCGACTGTTCATCTTGTGGGGCATGGCCGACGAGCCGACCTGACCCGGTCGGAATCCCTCGGTGGCCAGGTCCTGACCGGCCATCAAGCGGATGGTGAGCGCCAGATCGGCGGGACCGGACGCCGCCTGCACCAACGCGCTGACGACGTCGAGATCCAGCGAGCGCGGGTACACCTGACCGACATTGGTGAGCGTGGCCTCGAACCCGAGATGCGCCGCCACTCGTGCTTCCAGTTCGTCGACACTGGCATCTTCACCGTCGAGCAGATCGAGCATGTCCTGTTGCGTGCCCACCGGGCCCTTGATGCCGCGCAGCGGATAGCGAGCGAGCAGTTCATCGACGCGACGCAGCGCCTGCAGCAACTCCTCTCCGGCGTTGGCGAATCGCTTGCCCAGGGTTACGGCCTGCGCCGGCACGTTGTGCGTGCGACCGGTCATCACGACGGTCGCATTCTCGGCCGCCCGCTCGGCCAGCCGGGCCAGCGCCGCCAGCATGCGACCACGAACCAGCGCCAGCGCGCGCCGCACCTGGAGCTGCTCGACGTTCTCGGTGAGATCGCGCGACGTCATGCCCTTGTGGATCTGCTCGTGACCGGCGAGCGCGCAGAACTCGTCGATACGGGCCTTCACGTCGTGCTTGGTGATGCGCTCGCGCGCGTCGATGGAGTCGAGGTCGACCTGGTCCACCACCGATCGATACGCGGCGATCGCATCGTCGGGCACGTCGATCCCGAGATCTCGTTGGGCCTCGAGCACCGCCAGCCACAGTTCGCGCTCCAACACCACCTTGGCCCTCGGGGACCAGATGTCGACCATCGTCGCGCTGGCGTACCGGGTGGCGAGGACGTTGGGAACGTCGTTGCTCATCACGTTGCTCCCTCGAGAACGGCGGCCGCCGCGATGTCGCTCCGATGGTGCATCCCGGGCCACGAGATTCGGGCAACTGCGGCATACGCAGTCTCGCGGGCGGTGGCCAGTGACGCACCCATCCCCGTCACCGTCAGCACCCGGCCTCCGGCGGTGACGAGGGCGCCGTCGGGACCGGCGCCGACGCCGGCGCAGAACACCATGGCGCGGGGCACGGCCCGAGCAGCATCGAGACCCTCGATGCGATCACCGGTGCGGATCTCGCGGGGGTAGCCCTCGGCGGCGCACACGACGGTCACGGCGGCGCCGTCGACGAAGGTCGGGGAGTCGCCGAGCGAACCGGCGGCGGCCGAGGCCAGCAGGTCACCGAGGTCGCTGGTGAGACGAGGCAGCACGACCTGCGTCTCGGGATCGCCGAAGCGCACGTTGTACTCGAGCATCTTCGGGCCGGTGGGTGTGAGCATGAGTCCGGCATAGAGCACGCCGCGGTAGTCGATGCCCTTGGCCCGCAGCGCGGCGAGCGTCGGCTCGACGCCGTCGCGCATCACCGTCTCGATCACCGATGCATCAGCCACCGGCACCGGTGAGTACGCGCCCATGCCACCGGTGTTGGGACCGGTATCGCCGTCGCCGACCCGTTTGAAGTCCTGGGCCGGCGCCAGCGCGACGGCTCGGTGGCCGTCGCACACGGCCAGCACCGACAACTCGGGACCGGTGAGTCCCTCTTCGATCACGAGCGTTCGACCGGCGTCACCGAACGCCGCACCGGACAGGTAGTTGCGCACTGCGTCGCGGGCCTCGTCGAGCGAGGTGGTGACCACCACACCTTTGCCAGCGGCGAGTCCGTCGGTCTTCACGACATAGAGACCATCGAGGGTGTCGAGGAAGGCGAAGGCCGGGTCGACGTCGGTGAAGGTGCCGTGGCGCGCCGTGGGTACCCCGGCGTCGACCAGCACCTCCTTCATCCACGCCTTGGACCCTTCGAGTCGGGCCCCGTCGGCCCCCGGCCCGAACACCAACCGACCAGCAGCACGGAGTTCATCGGCCAGTCCGGCGACCAACGGCGCCTCGGGACCGATCACGTACAGATCGGCAGCGATCGCCGTGGCCGGCTCGCTCGTCGATCCGGGAATGCCCGGGTTGCCGGGAGTGACGACCACGTCGTGGTGACGACGCAGCACCTCGGCCAACGCATGTTCGCGACCGCCGGCGCCGACGACGCAGACCCTCATCGGCGATTCACGCCCGGAAGTCGAGCCACTGGTCCCGACCGGGACCGACACCGACCGGACCGATCGGCACACCGATCTGTTGCTCCAGGAACGCCACGTAGGCCTCGGCCTCGGCCGGGAGATCGGCGCGGGACGTCACGCCCGAGATGTCGCACTTCCAGCCGGGGAACTCGGTGTAGACCGGCGTGACCTTGTGGAGCACCGACTGGTGGTACGGCAGACGCGTGTACGTCTCTCCCTCGAGTTCGTAGGCCGTGCACACCTTGATGGACTCGAAGGTGTCGAAGACGTCGAGCTTGGTGAGTGCGACCTCCGACAACGAATTGAGCCTCACCGCATGACGGAGCATCACCGCATCGAACCAGCCTGTGCGCCGGCGACGACCGGTGTTGGTGCCGTACTCGTGACCGATGTCGATGAGCGCATCACCGATCTCGTCGTGCAGTTCCGTCGGGAACGGACCGGCACCGACCCGGGTCGTGTAGGCCTTGGCGATGCCGACCACGCGATCGATGTAGCGGGGTCCGATGCCGGCCCCGACACACGCACCCCCGGCGATCGGGTTCGAGGAGGTCACGAACGGATACGTGCCGTGATCGAGGTCGAGGAACGTGGCCTGCGCGCCCTCCAGCAGTACGTTGCGACCGTCCTCGAGGAACTCGTGCACGAGATTCACGGTGTCCCCGATCATGGGCGCCAGTCGAGGTGCACACCCTTCGAGGTACTCGGCGGCGATCACATCGGCATTCAACGGCAACTGGTTGAACACCTTGGCGAACATCGAGTTCTTCTCCTTGAGGACCACATCGAGCTTCTGCCGGAAGATCGATGGATCGAGGAGATCCTGCACCCGCAGACCGACGCGCGCCGCCTTGTCGGCATAGGCCGGACCGATGCCGCGCTTGGTCGTGCCCACCTTGTTCTTGCCCAGCCGACGTTCGGTGAGCTTGTCGAGCTCCTGGTGGTACGGGAGGATCAGATGGGCGTTGCCGCTGATGCGCAATTTCGAAGTGTCGATGTTGCGGGACTCGAGCATGTCGAGTTCGGAGATGAGCACGCGGGGATCGACCACCACGCCGTTGCCGATCACGGGCACGATGTGCGGGTACAGGATCCCGCTCGGCACCAGCTGCAACTTGAACGACTGCCCGTCGACCACGAGGGTGTGACCAGCGTTGTGGCCACCCTGGTAGCGCACGACCATGTCGGCGTCACGGGCGAACAGATCGGTGAACTTGCCCTTGCCCTCGTCACCCCATTGGGTGCCGACGACGACGGTTGCTGACACGGCGGACTCCCTGCTGGAGGAACCGACCGACGTTACCGCCCGTCGGTCGGACCGGACGAGACGGTTTCCTCAGCGCAGTTGCAGCGAGCCGTCGTCGCCCACGTCGACGATCACCGTGTCGCCCTCGCCGTAGGTCCCCTCGAGGATGGCCAGCGCCAGGGCGTCGGCGATCTCCCGTTGGATGACCCGCTTGAGCGGACGGGCACCGAAGGCTGGATCGAATCCGTCGGCCGCCAACTTGGCCTTGGCTGCCGATGTGACCTCCAGCGTCATGCGTCGCTGGGCCAGACGATCGATGAGACCCTGCAACTGGATGTCGACGATGTGGGTGAGGTCGGCCTCGGTCAGGGCCCGGAACTGGACGATGTCGTCGATCCGGTTCACGAACTCGGGCTTGAGGTGTTGGCGGGGGTCACCCGGGAGGTTCGACGTCATGATGAGCACGACATTGGTGAAGTCGACCGTGCGACCCTGCCCATCGGTGAGACGACCGTCGTCGAGGAGCTGCAGGAGGATGTTGAACACATCCGGGTGCGCCTTCTCCAGTTCGTCGAGCAGCACGACGGCGTAGGGCCGGCGGCGCACTGCCTCGGTCAACTGGCCACCCTCGTCGTAGCCCACGTAACCCGGAGGCGCGCCGATGAGACGGGACACGGAGTGCTTCTCCATGTACTCACTCATGTCGATGCGGACCATCGCCCGCTGGTCGTCGAACAGGAAGTCGGCCAGGGAGCGAGCGAGCTCGGTCTTGCCGACGCCGGTGGGACCGAGGAACAGGAATGAACCGATCGGTCGGTTCGGGTCGGAGAGTCCGACGCGGCTGCGGCGGATGGCATTGGCCACGGCGGTGACGGCGTCGTCCTGACCGACGACTCGTTCGTGCAGCACGTCCTCGAGACGGACGAGCTTGGCCATCTCGCCCTCCATCAGCCGGCTCACCGGCACACCGGTCCAACGACTGATGACCTCGGCGATGTCCTCGGAGTCGACCTCCTCCTTCAACATGCGTTGGGTGGCCTGCAGTTCGTCGAGCACCTTCGAGGCGTCGGCGATCTGTCGTTCCAGATCGGGCAGCACTCCGTAACGGATCTCGGCCGCCTTCTCCAGATCGGTCTCACGATCCAGTTCGCCGCGACGGTGCTCGAGCGACTCCTTCAGTTCGCGGATGCGGTCGATGGCGTCGCGCTCGGACTGCCAATGGGCCTTCATGCCGGCCGACTGCTCACGCAGGTTGGCCAGTTCTTCGTCGAGGGTGGCGAGGCGTTCGATCGACGGCGTGTCGGTCTCCTTGGCCAGGGCGACGCGTTCGATCTCCAACTGACGGATGCGTCGCTCCACCACGTCGATCTCGGTGGGGAGCGAGTCGATCTCGATGCGCAATTTCGACGCCGCTTCGTCGACGAGGTCGATGGCCTTGTCCGGCAGGAACCGTCCGGTGAGGTAGCGATCAGAGAGCACCGCTGCGCTCACCAACGCCGCGTCCTGGATGCGCACGCCGTGGTGCACCTCGTAGCGCTCCTTGAGTCCGCGCAGGATGGCGATGGTGTCCTCGACGCCGGGTTGATCCACGAAGACCTGCTGGAAGCGACGCTCAAGCGCCGGGTCCTTCTCGATGTACTTGCGATACTCGTCGAGCGTGGTGGCACCGATGAGTCGCAGTTGCCCGCGGGCCAGGAGCGGCTTGAGCATGTTGCCGGCGTCCATGGCGCCCTCGGATGCACCGGCGCCCACGACGGTGTGCATCTCGTCGATGAAGGTGATGACCTCGCCCTCGGCGTCGGTGATCTCCTTGAGCACGGCCTTCAGTCGCTCCTCGAACTCGCCGCGGTACTTGGCGCCCGCCACCATCGAACCGAGGTCCAACGAGATGAGTCGCTTGTTGCGCAACGACTCGGGCACATCGCCCTCCACGATGCGTCGAGCCAGACCCTCGACGATGGCGGTCTTGCCCACGCCGGGTTCACCGATGAGCACGGGGTTGTTCTTGGTGCGTCGACTGAGCACCTGGATGACCCGACGGATCTCCTCGTCGCGACCGATCACCGGATCGATCCGGCCCTCACGGGCGCGCTCGGTGAGGTCCTGTCCGTACTTCTCCAGGGCCTGGTACTGATCCTCGGGATTCTGGGAGGTGACCCGATGCGAGCCACGCACCTCGACCAGGGCCAGAAGGAGATCGTCGCGGGACAACCCCAGTCGATCGGCCAGCGCCAGCAGGAGATGCTCGGTGGAGAGGTACTCGTCATGGAGCTCGAGGCGCTCGGCGTCGGCGCGGTCCATGATCTCGGTCAGTTCGCGGCCGATGCGGGACTCCCCGCCGTAGGCCTTGGGCAGGGCGGCGACGGCTTCGGAGGCCGCATTGCGCAGGGTCATGGGCGCCACACCCATCTTCTGCAGCACGGGCAGGACGACGCCCTCGGACTGGCCGAGTAGGGCCAGTACGAGATGATCGGGGGTGACTTCGGGGTTGGAGGCGGACCGGGCGTCGGCAACGGCCTGGTTCAGGGCCTCGGAGGTCTTGAGGGTCCAACGGTTCGGATCGAGGGCCATGCGGTGTTCTTCCTGTCTCTGGCGGCCTGCGTCAGGCACCAGTCAAAGTTAACAATGGGACACTCAACTTCATTCCCGGTCGGCGTCGGCGCCGCCCGGGACTGCCATGTCTCAGGACTCGGTCAGGCGTCGCAGGATCCGGGCCGCCTCGTCGAGAGGGGCGACGGCTTGGCGCAGGGGGACGAGGTCGCGTCGATGGGTGCGGTGGGCCTCGTCGACGGCGGTGACCGCCTCGGACCGGGTCCGGAGGAGGGCGGCCTCGAGGTCAGCGATGCGGGCCTCGAGTTCGAGCACCCGTTTCACTCCGGCGAGGTTCAGGCCCTCGTCGGTGAGTTCCTGGATGCGGCGCAGGTGGGCGATGTCGGCCTCGCTGTAGCGACGCGAGCCACCGGTGGTGCGAGCCGGCTCCAGTAGACCCTTGCGCTCATAGATACGGAGTGTCTGGGGGTGCACACCGGCCAGTTCGGCGGCCACCGAGATGATGTAGACGGCGCGCACGCGCGCCGTCTCGTCGGGCACGGGACTCATGCGACCCCCAGATGTTCACGAGGAGCGGAGGGCAACGTGTCGGCCAGCGACTCGAGGGCCTCACGCTGTTCGTCGGTGAGCTCGGCCGGGACCGAGACCTGCACGGTGACGAGCAGGTCGCCGGTGGACTTGGCGGTGGCGACGCCCCGGCCCTTGACGCGGAAGACCTTCCCCGACGGCGTGCCCGCCGGAATCCTCAACGTGACCGTCTTGCCGTCGAGGGTGGGGACGGTGAGGTCGGTCCCCAACGCCGCCTCGGTGAACGAGATCGGCACCGACAAGATGAGGTTGCGTCCGTCGCGACCGAAGACGGTGTCGGCCGCGACATGCACGATCACATACAGGTCACCGGCCGGTCCGCCATTGCGTCCGGCCGCCCCGCGACCTTTGAGGCGGATGCGCTGTCCGTCGGCGACGCCGGCCGGGATGCGGACCTTCACCTCGCGGGAGCGCTTGGTGACACCGGTGCCCCGGCAGTCGGTGCACGGATCGGTGATGACCTGGCCGGCACCGGCGCAAGAAGGACAGGGTGAGGAAAACGAGAACATCCCCTGGTTGTCATCGAGCACGCCCCGACCACCGCACTGCGCGCACGCGACCGGCGCCGTGCCGGGCTTGGAACCCGACCCGCGACAGGTCGAGCACGCAGCGTCGGACGTCAGATGCAACGACGTCTCGAAACCGGCGACGGCATCGCGGAACGAGGCGTGGTACTCCGACTCGAGATCGGCGCCGCGCTGGGGACCACGCGGCCGATTGCGATGACCTCGTCGACCACCGCCCCCGAACAGTCCGCCGAGGAGATCACCGAGATCGGCTCCCTCGAAGTCGAACGTCGCACCACCCGGTCCACCGAAACCGCCGGGACCACCGAAACCGGCACCGGCCATCGGGCCCATGCGTCGGACCTCGTCGTACTCGGCTCGTTTGGTCTCGTCACCCACGACGTCGTAGGCGGCCGACACCTCCTTGAACCGTTCCTCGGCGGCGGCATCACCCGGATTGGCGTCTGGATGCAACTCGCGGGCCAGCTTCCGGTAGGCGCGTGTGATCTCCTTCGGCGTCGCCGTCGACGACACACCGAGAACGGAGTAGTAGTCCTTCTCGAACCACTCGCGCTGAGGGGCCACCGCTATCCCCTGACCTTCACCATGGCCGGGCGGAGCACGCGGCTCTTCCACTGGTAGCCGGTGCGAAGGGTCTCGATCACGATCGACTCGCCACCATCGCCCTCCTCGTGCAACACCGCCTCGTGGAGGTTGGGATCGAACGGTTCGTCAAGTGGCGCCAGCCGCACGAGACCGTCGGCCTCGAGCAGATCGACGAGCATCTTGGCGATCGGTTCGACATCGGTGGCGCCGTGGCCGATGGCGGCATCGCATGCATCGAGCACGAGGATCAACTTCTCAGCCAGGTTCTCGTTGGCCCGGGCCCGCAGCTCGTCGGCCTCACGGGCCACGCGCTTGCGGTGATTGTCGAACTCGGCCTTCAGCCGGAGCATCGTGTCTCGGTACTCGTCGCGCTCGGCGATGAGAGCAGCGAGATCGACGACATCACCGTCACCCGTGACCTCGGGGTCGAATCCCTGCTCGCCACCAGCTGCGGCCTCGAGGAACTCGTCATCGATCGTGTCGGACGAGAACTGCTCGTCCGACACGCCTTCGGGGCCCGACATCACTTGACCTCGTCGTCGACGATCTCGGCATCCACGACCTCGTCGTCGTTGGGAGCCGACGAACCACCGGCTGCACCCGCCGACTCGTTCGCCGCGGCCTGCTCGTAGAGCTTCTGCGTGAACTGCTGGCTGGCGGTCATGAGCGCTTCGGTCGCCGTGCGGATGGCATCCATGTCGGAGCCGGCGATGGCGGTCTTCAACTCCGCCAACTTCGACTCGACGTTCTCCCTCTCCTCAGCCGAGATCTTGTCGCCCTGCTCCTTGAGGAGCTTCTCGGTCTGGTACACGAGCGTGTCGGCCGTGTTGCGCACATCGGCCTCCTCACGACGCTTGCGGTCCTCCTCGGCATGGGCCTCGGCGTCCTTCACCATCTGATCGATCGAGTCCTTGGACAGCGAGGACTGACCGGTGATGGTCATGGACTGCTCCTTGTTGGTGGCACGGTCCTTGGCCGACACGTGCACAATGCCGTTGGCATCGATGTCGAAGGTGACCTCGATCTGCGGCATGCCGCGCGGCGCCGGTGGCAGATCGACCAACTGGAACTTGCCCAGCGTCTTGTTGAACTGCGCCATCTCGCGCTCACCCTGCAGCACGTGGATCTCGACCGACGGCTGGTTGTCGTCCGCGGTGGTGAACACCTCGGTGCGACGGGTGGGGATGGTGGTGTTGCGCTCGATGAGCTTGGTCATGACGCCACCCTTGGTCTCGATGCCCAGCGACAGCGGCGTGACGTCGAGCAGGAGCACGTCCTTGACCTCGCCCTTGAGCACACCGGCCTGTACTGCAGCACCGATGGCCACGACCTCGTCCGGGTTCACGCCCTTGTGCGGGTCGTTGCCGGTCATCTCCTTGACGAGATCGACGACGGCCGGCATGCGCGTCGAACCACCGACGAGCACGACATGGTCGACGTCGCCCTTGGTGAGCCCGGCGTCGGTGATGGCCTGCTCGAAGGGGATGCGGCAGCGGTCGAGCAGATCAGCGGTGAGGTCCTGGAACTTCGCCCGCGTCAACTGCTCATCGAGATGCAACGGTCCGTCGGCAGTGGCGGTGATGAACGGCAGGTTGATCTGCGTCTGCTGCACCTGCGACAGCTCGATCTTCGCCTTCTCGGCCGCCTCTTTGAGACGCTGCACGGCCATGTTGTCCTTCGACAGGTCGATGCCGTGCGCGGCCTTGAACGTGTCGACGAGCCAGTCGATGATCCGCTGGTCCCAGTCGTCGCCGCCGAGGCTGGTGTCGCCGTGGGTCGACTTCACCTCGAACACGCCGTCGCCGATCTCGAGGACCGACACGTCGAAGGTGCCGCCGCCGAGGTCGAACACGAGGATCGTCTGGTCCTCGGTCTCCTTGTCGAGGCCGTAGGCCAGTGCGGCCGCAGTGGGCTCGTTGATGATGCGCAGCACCTCGAGGCCGGCGATCTGGCCGACTTCCTTGGTGGCGGTGCGCTGGGCGTCGTCGAAGTAGGCGGGCACGGTGATGACCGCCTGGGTCACGGTGTCCCCGAGGTAGGCCTCGGCATCGCGCTTGAGCTTCATCAGCGTGCGGGCCGAGATCTCCTGGGCCGTGTACGCCTTGCCGTCGATGTCGATCGTCCAGTTGGTGCCCATGTGGCGCTTGACGGAACGGATCGTGCGATCAGGGTTGGTGATGGACTGCCGCTTGGCCACCTCGCCGACGAGGACCTCGCCGTTCTTGGCGAAGGCGACCACCGAGGGCGTGGTGCGACTGCCCTCGGAATTGGGGATGACGACCGGTTCGCCGGCCTCGAGGACCGAGACGACCGAGTTGGTTGTGCCGAGGTCGATACCGACGGCCTTGGGCATTGCTTGCTCCTTGTGCTGATGGGCCCTCAGGCCCGTTCTGGGGGTTCCGAACACTGCGTCCGGGTACTGAAGAAACTTGAGTACGGCGTTGATAACTTCCGCTGGCCCCACTCTATTCCCGCTCCGGGCCGATTCCCCACCCGCCATCCCGGCCGGTCGGCGGCGAGACGGCTCGGGCCCCGGCGGTGGGCCACACTGGGCCCATGACCACCTCCACCCTCGTCCTGCTCCGGCATGGCCAGAGCACCTGGAACCTCGAGAACCTCTTCACCGGCTGGTACGACGCCGACCTCACCGAACAGGGCCGTACCGAGGCCTCGGCCGCCGGTGGGGCCATGGCCGACGCCGGGGTCGCTCCGACCATCCTCCACACCTCGCTGCAGACCCGAGCCATCCGCACCGCCAATCTGGCCCTCGACGCCATGGATCGACTGTGGGTACCGGTTCGTCGCTCATGGCGCCTCAACGAACGTCACTACGGGGCGCTGCAGGGCATGGACAAGAAACAGACCACCGAGACCTACGGCGCCGAGCAGGTCTTCGAATGGCGCCGCTCCTACGACGTGCCCCCGCCTCCGCTCGATCCCGACGACGAGCGCCATCCCCGCTTCGACGAGCGCTATGCCGGACTGCCCGCCGACGTGCTGCCCGCCTCGGAATGCCTGGCCGACGTGGTCGTGCGAATGCTGCCGTGGTGGTACGACGCCATCGTTCCCGACCTCCGGGCCGGCCACACCGTGCTGGTGGTGGCCCACGGCAACAGTCTGCGGGCGCTCATCAAGCATCTCGACGGGATCTCCGATGCCGACATCGCCGACGTGAACCTGCCCACCGGCGTGCCCATGCGTTACGAGCTCGGGCCCGACATGCGCCCCACGGCCACCCTGCCCCTAGAGGCTCGGTACCTCGGCGACGCCGAGGCGGCCCGCGCTGCGGCCGAGGCCGTGGCCCGGCAGGCGGGCTGACGAGGCCAACGGGCGAGCGCGGAGCTGGAGCGGTGCCTATGCTCTGTCGCCATGGCACGTGACGCATGGCTCGACCACCTCGCGCAGGTCCCCCTGTTCGCCGAGTGTGACAAGAAGCAGCTCCAACAGGTCGCCTCGGCGTCGACCGAACTGTCGATCGACGCCGGCAAGGTGCTGGTGCGGGAGGGCGACGTCGGACACGAGTGCTTCGTGATCGTCTCCGGTTCCGCTTCGGTCACCCGAGGCGGCCGGTCGCTGGCCACCATCGGTGCCGGCGCCGTGGTCGGCGAACTCGCACCGCTCACCGGCGCGGCCCGCACGGCCACCGTCACCGCCGACACGCCGATGGAGATCCTCGTGATCGGGCAGGGCGAGTTCAACGGCCTGCTCGAGGAGGTCCCCGGACTGGCCGTGACGCTGCTGCGCTCGCTGGCCGCCCGCCTCGCCACCGACGACTGAGACCTCGCCACCACCGGTGGCGCCCACATCGACGACGGCCGTGCTGGCCTGTTCCGGGTAGCGTTCGTTCCGCTATGGAGAACAAGCGCCTCAAGGGCCCCCATCTCGTCCTTCTCATCGGTGTCGCCTTCGCGACCGTGACTGCGCTGTCGGGAATCGCCGCCGCCGTGTTCCAGCAACACGACGAGTCGCCCACCACCCGAGAGGTGTTCGGCGGCATCCCGACGCCACTGAAGTTCGCCTTCTACGCCATCACCTCGGTGCTGTTGATCTACGGCGCGGTCCTGTTCGGCCAGCGGGTCAAGAACTGGGGCCGGGGTCGTCCCGACGATCGTCGGACGACGCCCCGCAACGTGAAGCGCCGACTGGCCGACTTCCGGGCCGGGGTCTACATGCAGACGCTGCTGCGGGACCCGGCCGCCGGCATCATGCATTCGCTCATCTACTTCTCGTTCCTCGTGCTGCTGGCCGTCACCACGATCCTCGAGATCAACCACCAGGTGCCCGAGTCGTGGAAGTTCCTCAACGGCAACGTGTACATGGCGTACTCGTTCATCGGTGATCTGGCCGGTCTGTGCCTGTTGGTGGGCGTGGTGTGGGCCATCATCCGCCGCTATGTGCAACGCCCCTACCGGATCCGCATCAAGTCGAAGCCCGAACATGCAGTGATCCTCGGCATCTTCCTCGCCATCGCCGTCACCGGTTTCGGTACCGAGGCGTGGCGCATCGCCGACACCGGGATGCCCTCGTTCGAGAAGTGGTCCTTCGTGGGCTGGCCCATCGCCACTCTCATCGACGGTTCGTCGAACCTGGCCGGCGGCCACCAGATCTGGTGGATCGCCCACATCCTGAGCTTCTTCGCCTTCCTGGCCATCCTGCCGGTGACGATGCTGCGTCACATGTTCACCTCGCCGCTGAACATGTACCTGAAGGACCGGCCGCGGCCCAAGGGCGCCATGAAGCCGATGCCCAACCTCATGGAGACCGAGCTGGAGACGTTCGGTGCCTCCACCGTCGAGGATTTCACCTGGAAGCAACTGCTCGACCTCGATGCCTGCACCATGTGCGGACGGTGCACCTCGGTGTGCCCGGCGCACGCCACGGGCAAGCCGCTCGATCCCCGAGAGATCGTGCTCAAGTCCGGTGAGGTCATGGCCGCCACCGGCACTCCGAGGGTGTCACCGCCGATCGGCGTCGTCCCCGAGATCACCGTGACGGCCGATTCGCTGTTCGAGCGCATCACCCCCGAAGAGATCTGGGCGTGCACGACCTGCAAGGCGTGCGACGAGAACTGCCCGGTGAACATCGAGATCCTCGACAAGATCCTCGACATGCGGCGCTATCTGTCGCTGATGGAGTCGAACTTCCCCACCGAGCTCGGCAATGCCTACCGCTCAATGGAGAACAGCGGCAACCCGTGGGGCATGAGCCAGAACGATCGTGCCGACTGGGCCGAGAAGTTCGAGGGCATCGAGGTGCTCGACGGCTCCAGCCCGCTCGAAGCCGACTACCTCTACTGGGTGGGCTGCGCTGGTTCGTTCGACGACAAGAACAAGAAGGTCACCCAGGCGATGGCCCAGTTGCTCAAGCGGGCCGAGATCTCGTTCTCGATCCTGGGTCCGTCGGAGATGTGCACCGGTGATCCGGCTCGACGCTCGGGCAACGAGTACATCTTCCAGATGCTGGCCATGCAGAACATCGAGACCCTCAACGGCATGGGCGTGAAGAAGATCATCACGCAGTGCCCGCACTGCTTCAACACGCTGGCCAACGAGTATCCGCAGCTCGGCGGCGAGTACGAGGTCGTGCACCACAGCCAGTTCCTCGAGTTCCTCATCGAGACCGGCAAGCTCGACCTCAAGGGCGCCACGCTGGAGGAGCGGGTCGTGTACCACGACTCGTGCTACCTCGGTCGCCACAACGACGTGTACCTCGCCCCGCGCAAGGTGATCGGTTCGCTCGGCGGCGTCGAGATCGTCGAAGCGGCCCGCAACGGCACGAAGGGCATGTGCTGTGGTGCTGGCGGAGCGCGAATGTGGATGGAGGAGAGCACCGGCAAGCAGGTGAACGTCGAGCGTTCACAGGAACTGCTGCGCACCGGCGCCACCAAGATCGCCGTGGCCTGTCCGTTCTGCTACGTCATGATCGACGACGGCGTGAAGTCACAGGGCGTCGATGAGGACCAGGTGAAGGTGGCCGATATCTCCATGCACGTGCTCGAGGCCATCGAGCGGGCCGAGGCGATCGAGAACACGACACCGGTCGTCTGAACCGGCATCGCCTCGCCGTTTCGTCGACCGACGGGCGACCTAGAGGAAGTTCTCCCAGTACCGGCTCGGGCGCGGCCCGACCTGACCCTGGTACTTGGAGCCGACCGCCGCCGACCCGTAGGGGTTGTCGGCCGGCGTCGTCATGCGGATGAACGAGATCTGCCCGATCTTCATGCCGGGGTACAGCGTGATCGGCAGGTTGGCGACGTTGGAGAGCTCGAGGGTCAACTGTCCGTCCCACCCGGCGTCCACGAAGCCGGCGGTGGAGTGGATGAGCAACCCCAACCGACCCAGTGAGGACTTCCCCTCCAGGCGGGCGACGAGATCGACGGGCAGCGCCACCCGTTCGGACGTCGATCCGAGCACGAACTCGCCGGGATGGAGCATGAACGCTCCGTCCTGATCGATCTCCAGCAGTTCGGTGAGGTCCTCGAGGTTCTGCTTCACATCGATGTGTCCCATCGTGTGGTTGCGGAACACCCGGAAGAACCGGTCGATGTGCAGATCGACCGACGAGGGCTGGACACAGGCGTCGTCGAACGGCTCGATGACGATTCGGCCGTTCGCGATCTCTTCGCGGATGGTGCGGTCGGAGAGGATCACGGTTCGCAGGCTAGACGAGCCTCCCGGCGCCGACCGTCAGAGCGCTCGGCGGGCCGCCACCCGATCGGCGATCTCCTGCTCCACGAACTCGATGTCCTGTTCGGCCGCCGCAGCGGTCGTGGCCCGGGCCGGCAGCCACACCAGCACCATCACCACACCGATGGCCGTGGCCGCCGCGGCCACCAGCACCCCCCAATGCACGGCACTGACGAAGGCCTGATCGGCCACTGCGTTCACCCGGGCGGCGATCTCCCCCGCTCCCGCCTGATCGAGGGCCGGCACCAGTCCGTTCTTCACCGCGCCGATGTTGTTGGTGGCGGCATCGACGGCCGCCTGCGGAAGGGGCAGACCCAGTCCGGCAAGAAACGAACCGATCCGGTCGCCGTAGGTGGTGGCCAACACCGAGCCGATGACGGCCACGCCCAGCGCGCCGCCGATCTGCCGGGTGGTGTCGTTGACGGCAGAGCCGACGCCGGCCTTGTGCAGCGGCAGCGATCCCATCACCGATTCGGTGGCCGGGGCCATGGTCAGACCCATTCCCGCCGACATCAGCATCAGTCGCCAGAAGATGTTGACGTAGGGCGTGTCCACCTGCAGTTGCGTGAGCGACAGCAACCCGAGGGTGACCAGACCCAGCCCGAGGGCCACCGTCACCTTCGACCCCAATCGGGCGGCGATCGGTGCGCTCATCGGGGCCACGATCATCATCGCTGCCGCGAACGGGATCATGCGGATCCCCGTGTCCAACGCGCTGTAGCCCAGCACGAACTGGGAGTACTGCGTCTGCAGGAACAACGAACCGAACATGGCGAAGAAGACCAGGGTGATGGCCATCGCCGCCGCCGTGAACCGGGGCTTGCGGAAGAACGAGATGTCGAGCATCGGATGGGCCGATCTCGCCTCCCACACCACGAAGGCGATGCAGACCGCCAGACCGATCGACCCGACCACGAGGGACTCGGCCGAGGTCCAACCCTTCACCGGCGCCTCGATGATGGCGTAGAGCACCAGCGCCAGTCCGACGATCGACAGCACGGCACCGATCGGGTCGAGTCTCGGGGAGGACGGATCCTTCGAGGTGGGGATGAGGAACACTCCAGCGATCAGACCGAGGACCACGATCGGCACGTTCACCAGGAACACCGACCCCCAGTAGAAGTGGGTCACGAGGAAGCCGCCGGTCAGCGGACCGAGCGCGCCGCCCAGTCCCGCGGTGCCGGCCCAGATGCCGATGGCCTTCGCCCTGTCCGCCGGTGGGAACACGTTGGTGATGATCGACAGCGTCGCCGGCATGATCAGCGCGCCGCCGATCCCCATGAAGGCGCGGGTCCCGATCAACATCCCCGATGTGCTGGCGAGCGCAGCGAGGACCGATCCGATCCCGAACAGGACGAAGCCGATCTGCAGCGCACCGCGTCGACCGAAACGGTCACCGAGCGCGCCAGCGGTGAGCAGCAGACCGGCGAACACCAGCGTGTAGGAGTCGACGATCCACTGAAGATCACCGGAGGTGGCGTCCAGGTTCTTCTGGATGGTGGGGAGGGCCACGTTCAGGATCGAGTTGTCGAGGACGATGACCAACAGGCCGAAGCACAGCACGGCGAGTATCACCCACCGCCGTTCGAGGGCGCGCTCCTGCACCCGCTCGAAGTGCGCCGTCAACATGGAGCGCCGCCCAGGACGAGCGGTGACGACGATGCCTCGACGAATGATGTGGCGATCACACCTAGGCCGGGCCGGAGGTGGGGAGTCCGGGCATGTCCTTCATGTAGGACTTCTCCTCGACGCGCTTGGCGATGCGCCAGCCGTCCGGCGTGCGCACCATCTCGTCGACGTACCAGAGTCCGCAGGTGAACACCACGGTCTCGTCGCCCATCGGCATGACCATCGGGTTGTGACAGATGGTCTTGACCTTGGCCGTGTCGCCGTCAAGTTCGATGCGACTGGTCGAGATCATGTGTTGGAACGACGAGAACATGGGCATCGACTCCTTGAGGAAGGCGATGGTCTCGTCGACGCCGCCCACCGAGCCACCGAACACCGAGTAGTCGATGACGGCATCGGGAGTGAAGACGTTGTGGAAGTCGTCGAAGTTCCGATGATCGACGGCGTAGCAGTACCGCACCAGCAGGTCCTGGATCTCCATTCGGTCGGAGATCTCCTCGATGGACATGGTCATGGCGTTCCCCTTTGGTCGGAGCCGAGGATAGGACGTCGGGCGACTCCGTTTCCCCGAGACCCCGGATGGCCCCCCGGTACCCACTGGCTACTCCCACTGGCTACTGTCTGCCCGTACCCGTCTGGGTTCCGCGGGTGTAGTTCAGAGGCAGAACATCAGCTTCCCAAGCTGAGAACGCGGGTTCGATTCCCGTCACCCGCTCGAACGGAGAGTCGACACATGAACGTCCGCCATGCCGCTCGAGCCCTCGGACTCGCCTGCATCGTCACCACTCTATTGGCCACCTCGGCGTGCGGGTCCTCGAACTCGAGCAAGGGCAACAGCCCACCGACCACTCCGCCCGACACCGCCACCGTGACACTGCCCAGCGCCACTGCGCCGGGATCGATCTCCATCAACGTCACGGTGCCGCTGACGGCGGCGATGGTCGGTTCGGCGAAGAGCGACCGGGAACGTCTGGCTCACGTCATCGCCAACGGTGTGTCGGTCTCGCTCGTCCCGGTGGCCAACGGCACGGCCGCCTCACCACTCCACTCGGCGCTGACCTCGATGCAGTTCGCACCCAACCCGGGGAAGTCCGGGGCCTGGAAGGTGAACGGCAGCAAGTCGACGCTGAGCGCCTCTCGTCTGGTCGGTGATGAGCAGACCTCGGGCACCTTCGCCTACTCAGGCACGAAGGGTTGTGACGGCGCGGCCACCGACTGCGGTGGCCAGTTGTCGATCGATGTCGCAGCCGAACTCTCCGACGCAGCCGCCACGCGGTTGGCCACGCAGTTCGAGCGCAACCCCGGTGCCATGGCGCTGACCATCGCCAACTCGAACGGGCTCTCCGTCTCCGTGCCGACGACGCCGGTGAAGAACGCCGCGACCTCGTCGGCCGGGCGTGTCACGGTGAGCCTCGATCCGGCGACCACGATTCCCGCCGCGTCACGAGTCGGCGGATCCACCGCGATCGACGAGATCGTCGACGCCGCCTTCAGCCCGGTGGCGGCGCAGGTCCGCCCGGCCGGCTTCGGTGGTCAGAGGTCGTCGACCCGCAGCGCGGTCATGGACGGGACGACGAGCCCGAACCTGGTGCCGGTGCAGGTCACGTCGGACGGATCGGGATGCGGGTCGGTGATGGCGCAGACGGCGGAAGGTCTCGGCATCGCCACCGGTTTCATCGGTCTGGTTCCGGTCGTGGGTCCGGCCCTCGGCGCCGTGACCAACTCGGCAAGCTTCGCGACCGCGGCGACGGGAGCGAACGCCGGCGATGCCTGCATCCAGGCTCAGTTCGAGGTGATCAATGCCCAACTTGCCAATCAGGAAGAACAGATCCAGAACCTCCAGACCGAGTACTTGCTCCAGCAGAACGAGATCTACCAGCTGATGGTCGCTGGGGCCAACGCCCAGACCAATCTCGACCTGACCAACTACGACAACGCCCTGCAGGCGATCTCGCCCTCCGCCAATGGTGGCAACGGCATCTTCGGCAACTTCATGATCAACCTCGGCTTCTGGAACGCCAACTACACCGCCGTCTCCGGGGCATCGATCGCCGGATCGTCCAGTAGTCAGACCTTCCTCACCACGGTGTCGGCGTCGACCTCGGAAGCCGCCACCTTCGCCGCAAACCTCAACAGCCTCTCCGGTTCGGCCGTCGACGTCACGGCGTGCTCGGCGACCGCCTGCCCGCAGAGCGCCGTCGCCGCCAACCTCTCCTCGTCGCTGGTGATGCTGTGGAGCAGTGAGGCGCAGCAACTGCAGGCGACCTTCGAGCTCGAGCGCAGTCAGGGCACCAACGTGGTGCCTCTCTTCGACCAGTACAACAACACCATCTCCGAGCAGTTCCAGAACTCGCTCGCGGTGCTGCAACAGGCCTTCTCGCTCGAGGCCATGGTCAACCAGTTGAACTACGACCACGCCACGTCGAACTGCTCCTGGGGTCAGTCCAAGGAATGCACGAACATCGACTCCTTCGGTGGCGTTCCCGGTACCTGGTTCGGCTACTGCCAGACGTTGACGAACGGCGCCTGCGCTGCGACCTCGACGGCCGCCGAGACCACGGCCTACAACCTGGCCCAGTACCGACTGGCCCAGATCTACGCGTGGAGGGTGAATCTGCTCTACGAGGCGGCGCTGAGCTTCCTGTTCACCGACGCGCCGATCGGTCCGCAGGGCTATCCGACGACCACGGCCTCGGGGACGATCGCCGGACGCACCATCACCAACGGGCCGATCCCCTATGCCGCCCTTCTGGGTTCGGCCCTCACCGGAGTGGCCGGCGTCCACGCCGCCACCCCGATGGCCAGTCTCCCCGCGGCCGCCACCAGTGGCGCCGCATGGACGGGCAGTGGAGTCCTCTACCAGTACTCGGCGATCTTCGATGCCAACGGCTGCGCCAACGTGATCATCGCCGCCAACCAGAGCGGTGGGGCGGCGGCCGCGCCGCCGAGTGACCCGTGCCCGCCGGCGATCTTCCTCACGGCGCAGGGCGGTGCCGTCGATCAGGCGCAGTACACCGGCAGCGTCCTACAGCCCTACACGAGCCTCGGTGGTTCGGTGACGCTGGCCGGACTCCTGCAGGCCAACCTGCTCATGTGCAACCCGAGCTCACCCGAGTTGGGGTGGTACTCACCGCCCGCCCAGAACACCGGCAACGCTGCCGGTCTCGTGTCGGGACAGTGGTACCTGAACTGCGGCAACTGGGCGACGATCACGAACTCGTCAGTCGCCTTCCCCGGCGCGACCTTCCCCCAGGCCTGGACCGATCCCGTGTCCGGTGCGACGTGGCTGCAGTCCGGGTACTACTCGTGGTCGACTACTCCATGGTCACCAACCACGTTCTACATGAGCTTCGAGATCAGCGGCCAGGCGGTCAACTTCGCGGGAGCCAGCGGCTGCGGCTCCAACGACCCGGTCTTCTACTCCAGTGGCACCTCCTCGAACTACACCACGTCGTCGTCGCCGTGCTACCTGGCCATGGCGGTGAAGAGCGACGCCAGCTACTCGGGCGTGACCGGACTGCAGACCACCAATCAGGGTGGGAGCGGCTCCGGTCTGCAGATCCCAATAATGTGGAACCAGTCCTACAGCTCGAAGAACAACGCGAACTGGACCTGGCAACCACAACCGGTCCCGGCGGCGGAGATGGGGATCTACGGGTTCACGTGCAACTTCCAGACCTGCACCTTGGTCGACGGAAGTGTGTGGACGGTGACGTATTCGTTTGCAGCGCCCGCGGGCTGCCCTAGTGATTGCATCCCCGAAGAGATCCTCAACCTCGGCCTGTCCCAGGTTTCCTAGGGCGGCCCACCGTCAGGGGCATTCCTGCCGCAACCGACCCGGCTGGATGATGCACCGCCCGATGGCGGGTGCCACAATCGGGCGTCCACAGGAGGGGAACCATGATCCGACTCAGCGTGCTGTACCCGAAGACCGAAGGTGCGTCCTTCGACCACGACTACTACCGCACCTCGCATGTGCCGCTGGCCCTGAAGACCTGGGGTCTGGCCGGGGCCGAGATCGACAAGGGCATCGACGGTCCCTACGAGGCTGCCGTGCACTTCACATTCGACTCGATGGAGGCGATGGGTGCCGCTCTCGGCAATCCCGACACCGCCACCGTGCAGGCCGACCTCCCCAACTACACGACGATCACCCCCGTGATGCAGATCAGCGAGATCGTCTGAACGCATTCCTCATTGCGTTCGGCGTCATCTTCCTCGCCGAACTGGGGGACAAGAGCCAACTGTTGGCGATGACCTTCGCGGCGCGCTACCGCGCCGTGACGGTCCTCGTCGCCATCACCATCGCCACCGCGCTCATCCATCTCCTGAGCGTGGGGATCGGTGCCGCGGTCGTGTTCGTGGTGGTCGGGGTGCTGCTGATCCTCGACGGCGTGCGGGGCTGAACGAACCCCGGCAGAAGTCATCGGTCAGGGTTGTCGATCAGAGGTTGGGGATGACCTCGGTCTCGATCAACCGTAGGCTCTCCCATGCCAGTTCCGGCGGGAGTCCACCCACCATGGGGTGCAGCATGCAGAAGGCGAACGGCCCGCGTGCCTGGAGTTCCTCCACGAGTTGCTGCGGGGTGACGACGCGGTACTGCCCGGTGGCCCGCAGTGCATCGGGATCGTCGGTACGCACGTACCCCGTCGCCCCTTCGATGCCGGTCTGCGCCGCCCACTCGCCGTAGGCGTTCACCTCGTGCATGGCGTACGGCGCCAGTTCGGCCCAGCCGGCGTCCACGTCGGTGGCGACATGGATGACCGAGGTGTCCCCTCCCAGGTACGGGCCCGGATCAGCCTTGCCGATCTTCCGACACTCGTCGGCGTAGAACTCCCACAGTTCGGGCATCGACGGAATGAATCCGTCGGCGATACGAGCAGCCCGTCGCGCGGCGGCCTCCACGGAACCACCTAGCGACACCGGCGGGCCACCGGCCTGCACGGGCACGGGCCGCACACACGCCGTGCGGCCGCGGAACTCGAACGGCTCGCCGGTCCACGCCTGCTTGAGCGTGGCCACCATCTCCGTGGTGCGCGCCGCCCGCTCCGACATCGGCACACCGAACATGGCGAACTCACTGGGCACGTACCCATTGGTGATGACGACGTCGAGACGGCCATTGCTGAGGATGTCGACGATGGCCAGGTCCTCGGCCAGTCGCAGCGGATCGTGGAACGCCGCCGGCATGGCGGCGATGTTCAGGCGGGCGGTGGACGTCCGCGCCGCGAAGGCGGCGGCCACGGGCAGGGGCGAGGGCAGATAACCGTCGGCCGAGCCGTGGTGCTCGGAGAGGCCGATGGTGACGAAACCCAGACGGTCGGCCCACTCGGCCATGTCGACGGCCGTGGCGTAGCGATCGGCTGCGGTGGTGGGAGCGAAATCGGGGTCCCGCAGATCGAACCGGATACCGAACAACGCCATGGGGTCCCCCTCGGTCGAGCAGTCCCGGGATCGTACGACGACGGCCGCCGGTCGGTCGCCTTCGTCCGAGCGCGCTCTGACATGGTGGGGGTGCTGTCGTAGGATCCGGCGTCCGACAGGCTCGATCCAACGCTGCGGCGGTCCCGATGACGAATCCGATGCCCCCCGGCGAAGGGGGCGAGCAACCGACAGGCGAAGCCCCCGCAGGTGAGTCGCCCGGGAACATCGATGCACTCGCCGCCCTGCTGGCCGAGCACGAGGCCCCGATCGACGCAGACGGATCGGCCGTGTCCTCCACCGCCACCTCCACGGCGCCCGCGGCTGCACCGACGACCGGGCGGACCGACCGGAAGGGCCGGCGCATCACCCCCGTCCCGCCGGTTCCCCGGTGGTTGCGCGTCGTTGCCCCGATCGTGATCATCGTGCTGCTGGTGCCGGTGGTGTCGCTCGGCCGGGCGATGGCCAGCACCGAGAACCTGTCGATGGCCGAGCGAGCGGCCGAGTGGCTGCGCGACAACAACCTCGGCTTCGTGCTCAACCGTGTCGAGGCGTGGTGGCTGACCATGAACCAGCCCAAGGTCGGCGGTGAGCCCGACCGGGCCATCGAGGCCCCCCGACTCGCCGCTGCCGCCGAGACAGGTCCGACGACCACGGTGAAGTCGATCGCACCACATCTTCCGAAGCCACCGAACGTGAAGGTGCCCGATGGTGTACTCCCCGTGCCCAACGAGGGCGTGTGGCAACCGGTCGGTCCGTTGGTGGGCGGTGCCCAGTCGATGTACACCACCCAGGTGCGGCCCGACTCGGTGCGCACCTCGATCCTCGACGGACTGGCGTGGATGGACACGAAGTTGCTCGACTTCCAGTTGGTCCCGGGTACCGAGGAGCCCGGCGGTCGTTGGGACAACCCCGGTCAGGTGCCGATGAATCGCCGCATCGATCTGGTGGCCGCGTTCAACTCGGGCTTCCGTCTCCAGGACACCCGCGGTGGCGTCTACCTGAACGGCCAGACGCGCGGAACCCTGCGCGACGGTGCTGCGTCGTTCGTGATCTACACCGATGGTCGGGTGCAGGTGGGCAAGTGGGGTCGGGACGTCCAGATGGGTCCTGACATCGTGGCGGTCCGTCAGAACCTCGACCTCATCATCGACAACGGGGGCGGCGCACCCTTCCCCTCGGGGACGCCGGCTGCCGGCAGCAGGCCGGGAGTACCTGCCCCCGGTCTGTCCGACAATGCCGATGGAGCATGGGGTGCCACCTTCGGCAACAAGATCCTGGCCTGGCGATCGGCCGTGGGCATCACCGGCGATGGCGCGCTGGTCTTCGGCTACGGCGACGGTCTTGGTTCGTTGTCACTGGCCGAGTTGATGCTGCGCGCTGGGTGTGTCCGAGCCATGCAGCTCGACATCAATACCGTGTGGACGACGTTCAACTTCTATGCGCCGTCGCGCTACCTCGATCCGACCTCGGTGCAGGGCACGAAGTTGCTGCCCGAGTCGTTCAAGAGCGCCAACCGCTACCTCTCTCCCGACGCCCGGGACTTCGTGGCGGTCTACGCCCGCCGCATCTGAGGACGCTGTCGTTCAGGTGCCGACGGGGCGATCACCGATGACGCCCGCCGCCGTCAGACGAGCCATCTCGACTTCGCTCACTCCCAACATCCCGCCGAGCACCTCGGCGTTGTGCTGACCCATGGTCGGCGCCGGAGCCTCGATCCATCGCTCGCGGCCGGTCATGCGGAACGGCATCCCGGGAAGGGGCAGTGATCCCACGACGGGATGGGGCGTGTCCTCGAAGAAGCCTCGGGCGATGAAGTGAGGATGGGCATGGACCAGACGGGGATCGGCGAGGCGAGCCGCCGGCACACCGGCCGTCACCAGTTCATCGAGCGCATCATCGAGCGAACGGTCCGATGCCCACGCATCCAGCGCAGCGTCGAGTCGATCATGGGCGGCGCGGCGCCCGTCGAGTGAATCGAGAGCCCGATCGGCGTCGAGCGACGGGTCGGCCAGCACGCCGACGAGTACGCGCCACTGCTCGTCATCGGCCACCGAGACCGCCAACCACTGCTCCTCCCCGGCGCAGGCGTAGAGACCCTGTGGCGCGCAGTGCGCCGAACGGTTGCCCTCTCGTTCCATCATCCGTCCGTAGGCACTGTGCTCGACCACCGGCTCGGCCGTGATGTTGAGCGAGCCCTCGATGAGTGGCACCTCGACCAGCGATCCGACACCGGTGCGATCCTGCAGGGCCAGCGCGGTCAACGTGGCGAACGCCGCATGCGCGCCACCGAGAGGATCACCCGGGCCCCGGGGCACGAGCGGCTCACCATCGGGATGACCGGTCAGATAGGCCATACCCGCCATCTGCTCCATGTTCTGGGCGAAACCCACTCGATCGGCCCACGGTCCATCGAGCCCGAACGCCGGCTGCCGCACCATCACGGCACGAGGGTTCACCACGTGGATGCGGTCCCAACCGAGTCCGAACTTGGGCATGACCCGCGGGGTGTAGTTCTCGACGACGACATCGGCCCATTCGATCAGTCGTTCCAAGAGGGCCACTCCGTCCGAGGAGTTCAGGTCGAGGGTGATGCCGCGCTTGTTGGTGTTGATGCCCAGATAGAACGAGCTCAGTTCCCACCACCGGTCGCGATCGAGGAACATGACCGCCGCGGCGTACCGCATGGGGTCGGCATGGGCGATCGACTCGACGTGGATCACGTCGGCACCCATGGCGGCGAGGATCTGGGTGTTGGACGGACCAGCCCACCAACAGGTGACGTCGAGGACCTTGCGCCCCTCGAGCGGTCGTCGCTTCGAAACGGGCGAGCGTTCCGGAGCCTGACGATCGGCCGGTGCGTCGGCGCCGAGGACCGGCACGGGGCGCGCCGAGGGGGGCCGTTCCTCGTCGATGCGGTAGTGCGGGCGGGGAACGACACACGAGCCATCGGCCGAGCGCTCGTAGAACGCGCGGGCCACCAACTGCTCTTCGGCCACCACGGTGGCGCCATCGTTGACGCGCACGGTGGGCACCTTCATCGGTCCGGCGAGGGCGAGGATCTCGGCCGTGGTGTGTCGCGTCGTCCACTCACTCACCCAACCGTCGAACTCGTCCCGATTGGCCGTCCGGGCACTGGCCATCACATAGCCGGCGTCGATCAGGTCAGGACGTTCGATGAGTCGGAGGAATGCTTCGGCGTGCTGTGGCCCGTTGGTGTTGAACCCGATCCATCCATCGGCCGTCGGATAGATCGACGGCGTCTCCACCGTTCGCGCCGGACCGGACGGTTCGATACCCATCAAGGCCGTCA
>Ga0172376_10000556_pt1 | contig 47933 bp, 39 predicted proteins | sample Lak35m_FD_121114 | JGI IMG/M metagenome (GOLD analysis project Ga0172376, IMG submission 121114) | Freshwater microbial communities from Kabuno Bay, South-Kivu, Congo - kab_092012_35m | ecosystem: Environmental > Aquatic > Freshwater > Lake | place: Democratic Republic of the Congo: South-Kivu...
AACTTAAAACGGTTCTCTCCCTTCGTCAGAGACCGCCGCGAACTGACGACCCGATGCTCCGCTTTGAAGACCTCGATCTGCACATCGTCGTCGTGATTCGAGTTCACGATCACTTCGACAAAGAACGGCTCGCCCTGAGCGACCTGCGCGGGCACATTGACTTCCGCGACTTGAATCTCAGATTCGGATCGCACGGGCAAAGGCACCGTATCGACGCGCACGCGGCCATCGTTAGCCGCTCGTAGCACGTCACCCTGCGTTTCATTGCCATCCGTCAGCAAGACCACGCGCGGGACGAAATGCGGCGGAATGGCAGCCGTCGCGGCTTCGAGCGCTGCCTGCAAATTGCTCCCGCGAAGCCAACGTGCTGCGGCTGAATTGTTGTCTGATGAGTCTGTGGATCTCTCGGACAACGTCTTCGTGAAGGACTGCGGTTCGGCAGCAAACGGCACAACAGCGAAGCCATTGGTAGCGCGGCCATGAGTAGCGTCGTCGATGAAACGCTGTGCAACACCTCGTGCCCCGTGAGCGACACTCAAGCTCTCATCAACCGCGAACACAACGAAAACGTCATTCGTTGGCGAAAGTAACGTGAGACCAGCAAGGGCCAATGACAGCAGCGCGACAACAGACGACCGTACGCCGAGCGAGATTCGGCGTTGCCACAGCGGCAGATCAACGAGACTGCGGCGAAAGTAGTAAACCAGCAGTGGCAGCAAACACAGCGTCGCAAGCCAGCCGGGCGATGCAAGTTCGAGTGACATGCGTCGCAACTTAGTGCGTCATCAGCTATGATCGATAGTCGTCCGTGGCCGAGCGTTGCTGAGTCACCCCATGACTCTCTGGCGTTTGATGTCTTTTGAACGCGGTTTTCCAGCAGACTGACGTCTGACACCGCCAAGTGTCATCTCTGTCGATTTAGCAGCGACTCAGCCCCATTGAGTTGTTCTCCCGCGCTAACTCCGCTTCCGCCGCCAAGATTGGACCGACAACGACTTCGATCTCGGCCCTCTCCGCATCGGTCAGTCGTCGCTGCGGAGCCCGTGCCGGTCCGCAGTCGAGCCCCGCTATCGTCAATGCATGCTTCAGCATGGAGATATTAAAGCTGTCGCCTTGCCTCGCTCGGAAATCTTCAATCGGCAGAATCAAACGTTGATAGCGCATGCCTTCCGAGTATTCACCCGCAGCTAGCGCTGTATGCATTGCGAGTGTCAGGTGCGGACAGACATTTCCTGCTCCGCTCGTGTAGCCACGCGAACCGGCCAGCATGTAGTAAGGAGCAAATCGCTCGGCAGAACCACAAAGCCACTCAATGCCCTCATGGTCCGCGAGTAGCGTCGTTCGAAATTCGTGCATCTGATTCCAGGCATACTTCACTCCGACGACCAGTGGATGCTTCGCCAATTCGAGCAATAATGAATTGCTCGGTAGTAGATCTTTTTTATAGATTAGTGTTGGCGATTGAACTGATTCGATTACCGAAAGATAGTAATCCTTCATACCTGAATCACACAAATACGGATGTGATAATGGCATAAACATGATGCCATCAGCCCCCGCCGCAATTGCACGCATCCCGCAGTCAATAGCGTGAGTCAATTGCAAGCCAACCGGTCCGAAAATGACTGCATCTGGTCCAGAAGCTTCACGTGTGACTCGCACCAAAGCGACGATTTCATCTGCCGAGAGTGAGTGGAACTCACTCGTCCCTGCGCCTGGTAAAAAGCAACGAATGCCGGACATGTATAGCCGTTGGGTCAATTCTGCCTGCGTCTCTAGATCTAAGGCTCCACCAGCTTTATAAACTGTTAATGGCACCAAATGAACGGTGTGTAATGACGCGAGATTAAAGTCCTTCGGCACGACAAACTCTCCTAACGGTGAACGCGGATTGAATTCTCAGGCATGACAGCTAGCTCGTCCCGTACAGACAACGTCATGCTCGGTTTACGATGAATGACCGATTCGTCACGTTGGCCATATTCCTTCCAATATCTCACTTTTCGACAGCAAACACTGTGTCTTGATGATGAACAAAAAACCTCGGGAATCCACTCTTTTTCGGCTAGTCATCATCTCCAGCGTCGCGTTCTTGCTGACGGTGTTGGCAATGGTCGCTGCCGCCTTTGCCCCACCAAATTCGGAGCTAACTCGCTTCTTCGATCAACACGCCCTGGAAATGCTCGGGACGGAAGTCGTGGGAATCCTCGGCTTCGGGGTCCTGGCTATGGCATTCGACCGTCGACCAATTTCCCGCAGTGAAGTTCCACCGCCGGCCAATCAGCACCCAGAGTCTTTGCCGTAACACACTCACAGCTCGATAGATGTAGCGGATGCTGCGGAACGTCCAAGGCTCGGCCGGGAACAACCTTGGTCACAACTAACGCCCCGTGCGACATCGTTGCTGACCGACTTGCAGCATTCTGTCGGCTTAACCTAGCATCCCTCCCAACCCCAGAGGCCGTTCAGCGGGCCTTTGGGTTTGACTTACGTCCAGCCCCTTGGCTTCGGGACCGCTGTGTATGAGTTATCATCCTGTTGTCGTTTATGTCTTGGTGTTGCTGGGGTTTGTTGTCACAAACCTCATCTTGGCACACATTATCGGGCCGAAGAAAAAGACGCCTGTCAAGCAAATGCCCTACGAGTCTGGAATGGACCCGGTTGGCGATGCGCGGCAGCCTTTCGACGTTAAGTTCTATCTGGTTGCCATTCTTTTTCTTGTTTTTGACGTCGAACTGTTATTTCTCTATCCGTGGTCTGTCAGTGCGTACGCCGACACGGAAACGAAGATTATTCCGGCGGAGCTGAGTGACACTGTTTATGGTGTTATGGTTGTATTCATGACCACTCTAGCAATCGCCTTCGTCTACGCTTGGAGAAAAGGAGTGTTTCGATGGCGGTAGGTCTGCCAGAGAACGTCTTCCTCACGAAGCTCGATGTTGCAGCCAATTGGGTGCGATCGAATAGCTTATGGCCGATGCCGTTTGCGACCGCATGCTGCGGGATCGAACTAATGGCGACGGCTTCTTCTCGCTTCGACCTGGCCCGTTTTGGGGCAGAGGTTATGCGATTTAGTCCGAGGCAATGCGACTTGCTGATTGTTGCTGGTCGAGTTGTTATGAAAATGCTACCAGTACTGCAGCGTATTTGGTTGCAGATGCCCGAGCCGAAATGGTGTATTTCGATGGGAGCCTGTGCGTGCTCTGGTGGCGTATTCGACACTTACGCCGTCGTGCAAGGCGTAGACCGCTTTATTCCAGTCGACTTGTACGTCCCTGGTTGCCCGCCGCGTCCGGAGCAACTCATCGCGGGTATCATTGAATTACAAGAACGCATTAAGCAAACCGGAACGCTCGATGGGCGCGAGTTCGTGCGGCGGAAAACGGCCACTGGTCCGCAACCGTTTGAGCTCGACGAAATTCGTCGGGCGCGAGAAGCGACTCCCGTTGTCGGCCTCGAAATCTTCAAGGCTCCCGAGATCAAGACATAGCCGCCCTTCGCCCCGCGATAGAACGTTGTCCGATTTACAGATGCACTCAAGAATCTAACGCCGGAATTTCAGCCTCTGAAAGCTGGCACTCAAGAGCAGGCGAGAATGCTAGAAGAATCAGTCCTCAAAGAACGGTTCGGTGACACGATCGCGATGAGCGAGTTTCGTGATAACCGTCGCGTGTCCGTGAGTGCCGAGCTCGCCTATGGCCTGCTGGAGTATCTGAAGTTGCATTGCGCATTCGATTTTCTCGTTGATGTCACCGCCGTTGACTACCTTGAATACGAAGACGCGACGGACCGTTTTGGCGTTATTTATTGCTTGCTTAATACTCACGCGGGCGAGCGACTCATCGTCAAGACCTATGTCAATGATCCCAATCCGACGCTGAAGTCGGTCTATGAGCTGTGGCGCGGATCGGATTGGATGGAACGCGAAGTCTTCGACATGTTTGGTATTACGTTCTCCGGGCACCCTGACCTGCGGCGTATTCTTTCTCCGGATGAGTTTTCTGCTCATCCACTGCGAAAGGATTATCCGCTCAAAGGCCGAGGAGAGCGACACAACTTCCCAGTTATCACTCGAGCGGAGAGCTAGCTACGTTTAACCGCGACCTACTGGGGAGCGCGTCAAACGAAAGGCCGCGAGATACCACGAAATAACCTTTCACAGTCATATCCTATGCCTCTTCAAGTCGCTGACACACTCGCTCCTGATGCTCCCGACAAAGAGTACCTCTGGACGTTGAACTTCGGCCCGCAGCATCCGGCGACCCATACGACTTTGCGCCTCGTGCTGACGCTCGATGGTGAGAAAGTCGTTAATGCGATTCCCCATATCGGGTACTTACATAGCGGCTTTGAAAAGCTTGGCGAACATCTCGACTTTAATCAGTATGTGACCATCGTCGACCGCATGAATTATTTGTCGCCGTTGGCGAACGAAATCGCTTGGCATCACGCGGTCGAGAAGTTGCTCGGCATCGAACTGACACCTCGCTGCAAATACATTCGCACAATTTTCGGGGAACTGCTCCGGATTCAGGACCACTTGCTCAATGTCGGAACGTCGGCGCTCGATCTCGGTGCATTTACTGCATTCCTCTACTGCTTCACTCAACGCGAGAAGATCTACGACATCATAGAACTTGCCTCGGGGCAGCGGTTCCATTCGAGTTATACCCGCGTTGGCGGCGTGATGTTTGACGTTAACGATCTTTGGGTCCGCAAGGTTCGCGACTTCATCGAAGGGTTACCGAAGACGCACGACGAAGTGCATCGCCTGCTAACACGCAATCGGATCTTTATAGATCGTATCAAGGGCGTTGGCGTTCTTAGCAAGGAAGACGCAATCAACTACAGCGTCTCCGGTCCGGTTGCTCGCGCCAGTGGCGTCGTTCGAGATCTTCGGAAGGATGAGCCCTATCTTTCCTATGAAGATTTTGATTTCAAAGTCGTGTGCTCACAAAACGGCGATTGCTATGCCCGCTATCTCGTTCGCATGGGCGAGATTATGGAAAGCCTCAAGATCATTCGGCAGGCTTTGGACAACATTCCTACTGGACCAATCAATGTTGATGTTGATAGTCGAGTTGTTCTTCCCGCGAAGCCGGCAGTCTATCGTAGTATCGAAGGGCTTATTCAACACTTCGAAGTCATGATGCCTAATCGAGGCTACTCCGCTCCGAAAGATGAAGTTTATGCAGCGGTCGAAGCTCCTAATGGAGAATTAGGCTTTTACCTCGTTTCGGATGGCACGAATCGGGCTTACAGGGCTCGTACTCGCCCCCCGTCGTTTATTCATTTCGCCGTGTTTCCGCACATGATTAAGGGGCACATGCTCAGCGATGTCGTCGCTGTGCTGGGGAGCCTAAACATCATCGCTGCGGAGTTGGATCGTTAATCGTATTTGTTATCCGGTGGTTATACCGATGCCCGCCTTATCCGAAGCCATTCGCGGCAAGATCCGCGAGCAGTTTCCGAAATATCCCAACAAGCGAGCTGTCACGCTGCCCGCTCTGCACATCGTGCATGACGAGTACCGGCAGGTCTCGATTGAGGCAATCAAGGAAATTGCGGAGCTCCTCGAACTGCACCCATCCGAAGTGCATGACACGATGAGTTTCTATCAATTCTTCCGTACCGAGCAGAATCCGCTCGGTAAGCAACGAGTCTGGGTGTGTCGGTCGATCGCCTGCATGTTGCGCGGTGGCGAAGAGTTGCTTGGCGAGCTTTGTCATCGCTTGCACTTGAAGCCCGGCGAAACAACTCCTGATGGCAAGATCACGCTCGAGTTTGCCGAGTGCCTTGGGGGCTGTGACGGTGCTCCGTGCATGTTGATTAATGACGAATGTGAAATGAACATGACGCCGGATTCGGCGATGAAATTGATTGAAGAATTGAAGGCAAAATAACGTGGCTCAATTCGAACCGACATTACTCGCCCGCATCCATAAGCCCGATAGCGCGACCCTCGCCAGCTATCGAGCGGACGGCGGCTATCAAGCGCTGCAGAAGGCGCTGGGTATGGCTCCTGTGGATGTTATCAATGAAGTGAAAAACTCGGGCCTCCGTGGCCGCGGCGGCGCGGGCTTCCCGACCGGTCTCAAGTGGACTTTCTTGCCGAAAGACCATCCGGGGCCGATCTACCTCGCGGTCAATGCTGACGAATCCGAACCGGCGACGTTCAATAATCGCATCCTCATGGAGAAGGATCCTCATCAACTTCTTGAGGGCATCGCGATTGCCTGTCACGCGATCAAGTCGAATGCGGCTTACATCTATGTGCGATACGAATACGGTCGCAGTTATCGAGCACTGCAATCGGCGATTGACGAGTGTTATGCAAACGGGATCCTCGGCAAGAGCGTGCTGGGCTCCGATTTCTCGCTCGATATTCGGCTACATCGAGGCGCCGCTGCGTACATCTGTGGTGAGGAAACCGGCCTCATCGAGAGTCTTGAGGGTAAGCGAGCTTGGCCGCGTATCAAGCCGCCGTTCCCTGCTATTGAAGGGCTCTTTCGCAAGCCGACGATTGTCAACAACGTCGAGACATTGTGCTGTGTAAAACAAATCCTGCAGCGGGGCGGGGAGTGGTTTAAGTCGCTCGGTGTTCCGCCGGATCCGAACAATCCGCGCGATGCGGGTAGCTATGGCCCGAAGCTGTACTGCATCAGCGGGCATGTGAATAAACCGTGTTGTATCGAATTGCCGATGGGCATTACCGCTCGACTACTCATTGAAGAACATGGCGGCGGTGTCTGGAAGGGTCGGCAAGCAAAGGCCGTCGTCCCCGGCGGTATCAGCATGGGTTTCATGTCCGCCGCTGAAATGGATACTCCGCTCGATTTCAACGGTCCCGGCAAGGTCGGTTGCCTCGGTTTGGGAACTGCCGCAGTAACCGTGATCGACGACCAAACGAGCATGGTGGATGTGCTCTTCAACTGTGCTCGGTTCTTCGCTCACGAGTCTTGTGGTCAATGCACTCCGTGCCGCGAAGGCACCGCGTGGATGCACAAAATCCTGAACCGCATTCGCGCCGGTCATGGCGAGCTTCGCGATCTCGATCTCCTCGCCGAAGTTGCAGGCTCGATGGGCATCATTCCGGGAACAACGATTTGCGGTCTCTCTGATGGAGCCGCTTGGCCTATCAAGAACGCGATCAAGAAATTCCGGCCTGAATTTGAAGAGTACATCAAGAGCGGTCGTAAGTCGGTGGACCCGGTTCCTGCGGGCGCTCACTAGCATGAATTAGTACTGATTCCGCTTCGAATTGGCGGTTCGAACGTTTCGACAACAAAGCAAGTCTATGGCTACAGTTTACGTCAACGACAAAGCCGTCACGATCGGCGACAACGAGCGACTGAATTGCATTCAGGCAGCGGCACGTTCGAAGGTCGATATTCCGCATTATTGCTGGCATCCGCAGTTGTCGGTTGTCGCAAGCTGCCGTATGTGTTTGGTCGAGGTCGGGGATAAGAAGCCCGACGGCACTGTGGCGATGCAGCCGAAGGTTGTGCCGGGGTGTCAGACTCCGGTCAAAGACGGCACTGTCGTCGTCACCAATAGTCAAAAGGTGCGCGACGCTCAGAAGGCAACTCTTGAGTATCTGCTGCTCAATCACCCGCTTGATTGTCCGGTTTGCGATCAAGCCGGCGAGTGTGGCTTGCAAGACTACAGTTATAATTACGGGCGCGGGTACAGCCGGCTGCAAGAGCCAAAGAATATCAAGCCGGACAAGGACTACATTGGCGATCAAATCACGCTCTTCACCGATCGCTGCATTATGTGTACTCGATGTGTGCGATTCACTCGCGAAGTGAGCGGTACTGCGGAGATGCAAGTGGTGAGTCGCGGGACTCACGAAGAAATTGACATCTTTCCCGGTATTCCATGCAACAACAAGTTGGCGGGTAACATCGTTGATCTTTGCCCGGTCGGCGCACTGTGTAGTAAGGATTTTCTTTACGAGCAGCGAGTTTGGTTTTTGCAAAATACGAAGTCAGTATGCCCCGGTTGCAGCACGGGATGCAGTATCAACGTCGACCAGAACAAAGACGTGCTGTATCGCTTAAAGCCGCGAGTGAATGAGCAGGCTCAAGGGCATTTCATGTGCGACGAGGGGCGATTCGGTTGGAAGTATATTCATGCCGCCAATCGGCTCGGTGCTCCTGAAATGCGTCAGAACGGAGTGCCGACATCGCGTGACTGGGATGTGATTCTGCCGAGTTTAAAAAAGGCGATTGAAGATAAGGTTGCGACCAATGCAAAGGGCGTCGCGGCGGTGATCTCTCCGTGGGCGACCGTTGAAGAAGCCTATTTGTTGGCTAGTTATCTTAAGGGGTTGTCGGCAGATATCACGCTAGTGATTGGGCCGATACGAACTGTTGGCGAAGATGACCATTATCCGAAAGACGTCCATGGTCAGGCGACTGCGAAGTCTCGCTTTACCATTCGGGCAGAGAAGGCTCCAAATCGCGTCGGGGTTTCGAAGGTATTGGAGCATTATCAAGGTTCGGTCGTCGCGTTCTCTGAGGTCATCAGTAAGGCGAAGAGTGGTCAGTTTGATACCGTGTATGTGCTGGCCGGCGATCCCGAGGCTGAATGGTCGAGTGATGATGTCTCGGCACTCAAAGCGGCGAAACTGTTGGTGGTGCAGGATCTGTTGGTGACCTCGCTGACGCAGGCGGCTTCGGTGGTGCTCGCGGGGAGTTCGTTCGCGGAAAGGGATGGTACCTTTATTAATCACGCCGGCTTGGCTCAGGCAATTCGGCGGGCGATGCATGGGCCTGCGGATGCTCGACCAGATGGGCGTATCCTTTGGGATCTCACCGGGCGACGCGGGTTGTTCCATGCGGGCAATCTTAGGAAGGAGATCGCTCAGGCGATCCCGACTCTGTCAGCTTTGAACTGCGGGGATCTCGGCGATACCGGCGTCATGACCAATTAGCCTACAGGTGCGGCAGCGAGTTAATCGTGGGGCACAATTGTAATGTGCCAAGTTTATAAACATTTTAAGGGCGCGGCTAAAACGAGCCCTGCTTAAGTCAGCTCAATATGACTGAATTACTCACAACACTGATCACGATCGGGGCAGTTCTGGGAGGGACTCTCGGGGCTTGCTCTTATCTGATATACGTCGAACGCAAATTGTCGGCGTTCATGCAAGACCGCGTTGGGCCGAACCGCGTCGGACCTTATGGCTTGTTTCAGCCGCTTGCTGACGGGCTCAAGTTTCTGCTCAAAGAAGACATCATTCCGGATCATGTCAATAAGGTGATGTTCCTCATCGCTCCGACGATCTCGGTCTTTACAACGCTCTTGGCGTTTTCGGTCGTGCCGTTTGGGGATGTGGCTCAAAGCCTTGATCTCGCGGGACTGGCTTCGCTGCGATTTATCATTGCTCCAAATGTGGATATCGGAATTGTCTTTATCTTTGCCATCACGAGCTTGGCGGTCTACGGCATCATTCTTGGTGGCTGGGCTTCGAATAATAAGTATTCAGCTCTAGGTTCGTTGCGAGCGAGCGCTCAGGTTGTAAGTTACGAGATTCCGCTTGGGATGTCAGTTTTGGGGATTGCCCTGATGGCCGGGACGCTCAATCTTGAGTCGGTTCTGGGCAAGCAGACCGGCAGCATCTTTGATTGGAATATCTGGTATCAGCCGCTCGCCTGCTTGATCTTTTTCACGGCGGCATTGGCCGAATCGAATCGTATGCCGTTCGACTTACCCGAGTGTGAGCAAGAGCTTGTCGGCGGATATCATACTGAATACTCCGCGTTGAAATTTGCTCTGTTCTTCCTTGGTGAATACACGCACGTGGTTACGGTCAGTTTCTTAACGGCGATTTTGTTTTTGGGTGGATGGCATCTGCCGTTTGTCGCTGAGGCGGCTTCAGCTTATCCGGGTGTCATGTTTGTAAAGATTGGCGTTTTGATGCTGAAAGTGTTCTTGGTGATCGTTTTCATCATGTTGCTGCGTTGGACGATTCCGCGATTCCGCTTCGACCAACTGATGGGGCTGGCTTGGAAGGTTATGATTCCGTTGTCGATGGCTAATGTCGTGGTCGTGATGACCGTGAAGCAGTTTGGAATTAACCAGTGGTGGCTGTTGCCGATTTCGTTAGGTCTCTTTGCAGCTGCGGGGGCGATTGGTGTCGCTTCAAAGCAAGCGGAATTGAATCAACGTTCGGTGACGACGCATTGATGAGCTGTTGGACTGCTCATCGACGCTGATAAACGTTAGAGAAGACGAGAAAATAGAGTATAGGCGCTATCGCCTGTCCTTCCTATTTCGAGGTTGATATGCCTATCGATTCAAAAGACGTCACCTGGGTTGTGGAGCCGACGATTGGCTTTTGGGAAGCGAGCTTCCTTCCTGCCATCGTCGCCGGGCTTAGGACGACAATTAGTCATGTGACAAATTACAAACCAGTCACGCAGCAGTACCCCGAAGAGAAACCGGAGTTGCCTCTGCATTATCGTGGGCTGCATCGGCTCAATAAGGATGATCAAGGTCGCGTGAAGTGCGTCGCGTGCTTTATGTGCTCGACGGCTTGCCCGGCGAATTGCATCGATATTGTCGCTCAGGATACGCCGGCGGAATGGACCGACCGGGATAAGATGCCCAAGACTTTCGTGATCGACGAACTGCGTTGTATTTACTGCGGGATGTGCGAAGAGGCTTGTCCATGTGATGCGATCGAGCTGACGCATATTTATGACCATACCGGGTTCACTCGGGATGATATGCGCTTTGATAAAATCAAATTGCTGGAAGTGTTCGACAAGACTAAGGACAACCCGAAGGATCCGGTGAGGACTCATCGTGGCCGATTAGGTGTGGCGTCGGACTTTGCAGCGTTACCGACGTTGGCTCCGGCGACTTCGGTCGCAGGGAACGATCGAGCGGCGAAGGCTCCGACGGCGGGTGTGATTGCCCGGTAGGCGTCGCGTGGTGGCTAAGACGGATGGGTCTATAAGACCAATAAGGCTTTGGGGCGGATAGAATTTTGGGTTCGGTGGTCGTCCCTTTGGAGTGATGCAGGTAAGCCTGATGGATAATTCTCTGATACAAATATTGATGCCGCTGGCGCTAGGGGCGGGAGCGGTGCTTTGGCTGTTGCCATCGGCCAAACACAAGCCTCGGTTTATCGCTGGAATTCTCGGTGCGACGAGTTTCTATTTTCTCAGTTCGCTCACTCATCAGTCGGGGAGTCTTGAGCGGGATCTCATGTTTGATGTCTTTGCGGCGGTAGCACTCGTCGCAGGGGCCATGATGGTCACGGATAAGAGTCCGGCTTATGCGGCTTTGTGGTTTGCTCTCGTGACGCTCGCTGTGTGTGGGTTGTTCTTTTTGCAGTCGGCTCCGTTCCTCGCGGCGGCGAGTGTTATTGTTTATGCCGGTGCGATTATTGTGACATTTTTGTTCGTGCTGATGCTCGCTTCGCAGGGTGGGCAAGGCTCGGCGGCTTATGATCAACGCCCGACGCATGGTGTGTTTGCGACGATTAGCGCGTTTGCGTTGCTCGGGATCGTGGTTGGGTCGGTCCATACGTGGAACCCAGATACGAATGCTACAGCGACGACGAAGTCGGTCGTGAAGAGGGATGTGGCAGCGCCGAAGCCTCTGAGTCAGGTCGCTCAGGATCAGGAAGTGGCCGGTTCGCTACATCAACTCGGGCGATCTCTGTTTGGTGATTATCTCTATGCCGTCGAATTGGCGGGTACTCTGTTGCTCGTCGCTTCCATCGGAGCGATTGCCATCGCACCTCGGAGGTCTCAAGGAACGCTATGAGTGCTGATTACGAACGATTCCTTGTCGTAGGCGCGGCCCTGTTCGCATTAGGTGCGATCGGGTTTCTGTCACGGCGAAATCTGATCCTGATGGTGTTGTCGGCAGAAATGATGCTACATGGCATCGGCTTGTCGTTGGTCACGTTTTCGAAACTCCATCACAGTCTCGAAGGGCAAGCCTTCACGGTGTTTGTACTGACGGTCGCGGCGTGCGAAGCGGGCTTGGCACTGTCGCTGATTCTGCTGCTGTATCAATCGAAGAAGTCGCTCGACGTCAATGTGTGGACTGAGATTCGTGAGCCGGATCTACCGCCCCCCGTGGATTCTTCGAGCCCTGTCGCTGAGGAAGACTTGCAGGAGTTTCCGAAGCTTACCCCGGCAGGCTTGCAGCCGGATGTATCGCGCTTCGGTAATCAAGCGGGCCGTGAGTTGGTCTCCGCTTCCCAGAAGGGAGGCCAGTCGTGATGGCTACGTTTGGTGTTGGTCTAAGTGCGATGAATTTCTTGGCTGATCTGGCTGCGGTGGCAGATGGATTTTCCTTTTCGCATGTCACGCTGAGTATGGCTTCAGTATTTTCTCTGCTGGTGGCGTCGACGTTAGGTTCAGAGGGTTTCTTGACACCCGAAGTCGTGCTGACACTGATTCCGACGGCTCCTTTACTGGCGGCGGCGATCATTGCGCTCTTGGGTAAGCCACTGCTCAAGGAACGCAGCCATCTGGTGACGGTCGCGGCGTTCTTGGTGTCGTTCGTGATGTCGCTGATTCTCATGTTTCAGGATCTCCCGGCAGCGGCGACTCAGCATGGGCCCGATGTTGTTGAATCGGCGGTCGATCACGAACATCAGAAGAGCTACGGGCCGGCGGTGATTGCTCCCATCTTTGAGTGGGTCAACATTGGCTCGGTGAATGTGCGCGTGGATCTGCGAGCGGATGCGATGACCGCGATGATGCTCGTGATGGTGACGGGAGTCAGCTTGCTCGTGGCTCTGTTCGCGAGCGGCTACATGCACGGCGATCCGGGCTATCCGAGGTTCTTCGCGGCGGTGTCTTTGTTCGTGTTCTCAATGACGATGCTAGTGCTCGCGCCGAGCTTCTTGATGCTGTTTGTGTTCTGGGAAGCGGTCGGTCTTTGTAGCTATCTGCTGATTGGGTTCTGGTTCAAGAAACCGAGCGCAGCAGCAGCGGCGAAGAAGGCGTTCGTCGTCAATCGCATTGGCGACTTTGGCTTCATCCTCGGCGTGTTCTTGATCTGGGTGAATTTCGGCTCGCTCAACTTTGCGGACGTGCTGGGGCGACCGGACAAACTGGAAGCACTCGCGACTCAGAGTCCTGAATTGGTGACTGGCATCTGCTTGCTGCTGTTCCTCGGAGCGATGGGCAAGTCGGCTCAGTTCCCGTTGCATGTCTGGTTGCCGGATGCGATGGAAGGTCCGACTCCGGTCAGTGCTCTCATTCACGCTGCGACGATGGTCACTGCGGGCGTCTACATGGTCGCTCGCTGCACGCCGTTGTTTGTGCTGGCTCCGCAAGCTCAAGTGGTCGTGGCCTCTGTAGGAGCGATTACAGCATTGGTCGCGGCACTGACGGCGCTGACTCAGCATGACCTCAAACGCGTGATGGCATATTCGACAGTCAGTCAGCTCGGCTACATGTTCATGGCACTGGGGGCCGGAGCAGCGGGCAAGGATCACGCGACCTTCGCCGTGACTGCCGCGATGTTCCACCTCTTCACGCACGCGTACTTCAAGGCGTTGTTGTTCTTGGCATCAGGCAGCGTGATGCATGCGATGGGCGATGTGATCGACATGCGCCGCTTCAGCGGTTTGAAGCACGCTCTGCCGATTACGCATTGGACGTTCCTTGCCGGTGCTGGAGCGTTGGCGGGACTGCCGCTGCTTGCGGGTTTCTGGAGTAAGGATGACATCCTCGCGGCGCTGCAAACGGCGGCTGAGCACAGTCCTTATCCCGGTGTCTTCAAGGTCATCTTTGCTGTAGCAGCAGTGACAGCGTTGCTGACGGCGTTCTATACGTTCCGGGCTTACTTCCTCACCTTCCATGGCCCAGAAAAGTTCCCCGAAGAAGCGGGACATCATCCGCATGAAGTCACCCCGGTCATGGGTTGGCCGCTGCGAATTCTGGCGGTGTGTGCGTTGGGCATCGGCATCTTGGTTGGCCCGTTGACGCACTGGTTCCCGAGTACGCTGGGGCAGACTCCGGGGCTCTCGCATCACGAAGCACATGGCTTGCACTTTGGTCTGATGGCGGTGAGTGCTGTGATCGCGATTGCAGGAGTGGGGGCGGCGTTTGTCGTCTACATCAAAGGCCGCGCTTCGATCGACGGGCTGCCGAGTAAGTTTGGACCGCTGCATAAGCTGTCGCTCAATAAGTTCTATTTCGACGAGATTTTTACCGGCGCGATCGTGCTGCCGCTGAGAGGACTTGCGAAGGTGGCGTTCGCTCTGGATCAGTTGCTCGTTGATCCGCTCGTTGATTTGTTTGGTGCCATCCCGCGCTGGATCAGCTCGATTCCGCGCGTGCTGCATAACGGATTGGTTTCGTCATACGCGATCGTGATGTTCACGGGGTTGTTGGTGATCGTGTTATTTGCGTTGCAAGTATTGGCTGGATAGCGAGTTGATTGGGATTCATCCCGACTGAATTGCACATGCGACTCGGTTGCGAGGTTCGTTCTCGCATGGTGCCGATCTGCGAGGCTTGTGTCTGACGATGATTCGTTGAGTTGAAGAGGCGATGTCCCCGCTGAGGGTCGGGATAGAATCCCAACCTACTGCTGAGGGGCGTTGAATTTGGAATAGACCCATGACCGTTGAGCTTCTTTTGTTACTAGCGTGCCCTGTGGCGACGGCCGGCATCGTGCTGATGTTTCGGTCGGCTTCGGAGCATTCGGTGTCGCGGTGGATCGCGCTGGTCGGAGCCATCTTGACGCTGCTGCTGTCGTTGAAGGTGGCCAGCGACTATCGACCGCTCGCAGATTCGGCGCGGTTCAATGAGGGCTCGACATTTGAGGCGCCAGTCAACCCCGTCGTCGTTTTGCGGCAGAACTGGTTGACGTTTTCACAAGGTGATTCCGGTCCGGTCTCAGTTGAGTTCTTCTTGGGACTGGACGGTATTAGTGTCGCCATGATCTTACTGACGACCGTGCTCACTGTGTCGGCGGTGTTGATCTCGTGGGAATCAATTCGTGAACGAGCCGCTGAGTTCTATGCCTGTGTCCTCTTTCTTGAAGCGGCGCTGATCGGCGTGTTCTGTGCATTCGATGTGCTGCTGTTCTACGTCTTTTTCGAGTTCACTCTCCTACCATTGTTCTTCATGGTTGGCATCTGGGGTGGACCTCAACGGAAGTACGCGGCGGTCAAGTTTTTTCTCTACACATTGGCGGGTGGCCTCATCACGTTGCTCGGGCTTGTCGCGCTGGTGCAAAGCATGGTGGGGCTCGGGCCGGAAGCATTGCAGGGGCATTGGTTCTCAATTCCGGACTTGGCGAGGTTTCTCTCCCAGCATCCGTTGGAAATGGGAGTGCAGTATTGGCTGTTTTTGGCAATCGCCGCAGGGTTCATGGTGAAAGTGCCGCTGTTCCCGTTTCATACGTGGTTGCCCCTGGCTCACGTCGAAGCTCCCACAGCGGGCAGTGTGCTGTTAGCGGGCGTGTTGCTGAAGCTCGGCAGTTATGGCTTCCTGCGGTTGCTATTACCGATCGTGCCAGCGGCGTGCTTGGACTATGGAGTGCCGCTGATCGCGCTCCTGTCGGTGATCGGCATTGTGTATGGGTCACTGTGTGCGTTGGCCCAGCGCGATATCAAGAAGCTCGTGGCGTACAGCTCGGTCGCTCACTTGGGCTTCTGCATGCTGGGGCTGTTCGCTCTGAATGTAGAAGGTATTACAGGCGGCGTGTTGCAGATGATCAATCACGGGCTCTCGACCGGCGCGTTATTCTTGATCGTGGGCATGATTTACGAGCGCTACCACACTCGGCAGTTGGATGACCTCGGTGGCTTGGCCAATCGTCTGCCTGTGATGGGCGTGGCGATGGTCTTCGTCGCGATGTCGAGCATTGGATTGCCGGGTCTGAATGGCTTCGTCGGTGAGGCGTTGGCTCTGATTGGCATGTTCAAGGCTCAGCCAATTTATGCGGTGATCGGAGCGACGGGAGTGGTGCTCGGTGCGTGGTACTTGCTGACGATGGTGCAGCACGGCTTCTTCGGGCCGCTGCGTGAACCTCAGCAGCACGGGCATGGGCATGACCATCAGCCGATTCGCGACATCACGGTGCGAGAGCTGTGTGCGTTGGCTCCTCTAGCGGCGCTGTGTTTGTGGATTGGAGTCACTCCGCAACCAACGATCGAATTGATGAAGCCGGACATTGAGGCGGTGGCTGCTCTGTATGACAACGACGGGCCGCCGCGACCGAAGGAACGCAAGTCGGGATTGCAGGGAGCAACGGCTCAAGTGAGTTCGGTGGATGCAGAATCGAAGTAGCCGCCATTACTCCGCCTGAAGTCAGCCGGTCGAAAGTTGCGGTGGCAAGTTTCGCAGTGGCTATGGGCGGAGTGGTCTTGGCTACGAGTTGAGCGGCTCTTGAATAAGCCGCCGGTTGGTGCGCTCGGCTTGCTTCACGCGGAGCGATGAAGGCTACTTTCTTGGAATTGAATTCTTCGGAGTCTGAAATTGGACGCCGCTTTGCAAGCTATCAACGGTGCGATTCAGTTGATCGTTCCGGAAGTCATTCTGATTGCCACTGTGTGCGTGGCCTTTGCCATTAGCCCGTTCTTGGTCAATGACCTAGGTCAAGCGGAGGCGGGGTTGCGGAATCGTTGGGGCATCATCTCGCTGATTGGGCTGCTGTCGGCGGCGCTGGTGTGGTGGAACACTCCGCTGGAAGTGGTTTCGAACGGGCCGTTTCAGATGGACCAATTGGTGTGGTACACGCGGCTGCTCTCGTTCGGAGTTGGGACGGTGTTGGTCCTCGTGATGTGGGGACAAGTTGAGGACAGCGTCTCAGGCGAGTGCTTGGCGTGCGTGCTCACGACATTGGCTGGAGCAAATCTGGTGGCGGCGGCGAACGATCTGATCGGTCTGTTCTTGGCACTGGAGCTTGTAAGTATTCCTACCTATGTGCTGCTCTATCTGCCTCGACGCGACGATGCGAGCCGCGAAGCAACCATCAAGTATTTCCTCTTGAGCATCTTCTCGTCGGGGCTGTTGTTGTTCGGGTTGACGTATCTGTTTGGAGTCGGCGGAACAACGAACCTCAGCGGCATTCATGACAAGCTTCGGTGGGGTCTGGGAGATGCGGCGCCGGTGGTTGTGGTGGCGGTCGGGATGATCATCGCGGGACTGGGCTTCCGTATGACGGCGGTACCGTTCCACTTCTATGCCCCGGACGTGTTTCAAGGAGTCGCCCCGGCAACGGCAGGCATGTTGTCTGTGATCCCGAAGGTTGTGGGCGTGGTCGCGCTGTTCCGAGTCGCTCAATGCCTCTCGTGGTTCACATCGACGATGGGCGCGACGTCGATCATGACAATCGCTGCGTTGTCTGTGCTCACGATGTTTGTGGGCAACTTGCTCGCACTGCGGCAGCGGAACGTAGCTCGCATGATGGCTTATTCGAGCATCGCTCATGCGGGCTACATGCTCGCGGGCTTCGCGGTCATCTCAGATGGAACCACGGTGAATGGTTGGGGCGCGGTGCTCTTCTATTTGACAACCTATGGCTTCGCGACGGTGGGCGTGTTTGGAATTCTGGTGGCGATTGGGGATTCGCGCAAGCCGAGCTTGGGATTGGATGACTTCTCGGGTTTGAGCAAATCGCATCCTGTCGCGGCGCTGTTGTTGACGATCGTGCTGTTTGGCTTGTCAGGGTTACCGCCGACGGCGGGCTTCTTGGGCAAGCTGAATTTGTTCCTCGCCGCATGGTCGCAAGGCACAGAACTCGGGCCGTGGTTAGCGATGGCGATGGCGATCAACGCCGCGATCTCAGCTTGGTACTACTTGCGACTGATCGCGACGATGTACCTGCAACCCCACAGCACACTGGGCAGCAACAAGCTGCAAGTGCCGGCACTGGTGGGTTCAGCGATATGTGCGGTTGCGACGTTGGCCTTCTTTGTGTCGCCTGGTTGGTTGTGGCGTATGGCCGAGAGCGTTGGGAAATTGGTTGGGTAGGGCGCCGATCGAGGTGGCGAGTCAAACCATACTGGGCCTGGTGCAATCTAGACACTCGCACTACGGACGACGGCCGGTTGGGTCCGTCTTGCGGTTGAGGACTCGAAAATGTCGCGGCCTTTGATTCGTAAGATCGAATTCGTGTTCGCACTCGTGGCGCTGCAGTCGCTCGGCTGGGCTGATGAGCCGCGCACAAAGGCAGCGAAAGACAACGAGCCTCAGCGCGAGGTGTTCGCGGGACGAGTTGTGCTCGCTCAAGAGGCGTTGAAACGGCGCGGGATCAAGGTTGCGGATGAGATGAAGGCGCAAGCGGTGCTCGAATTGGATTCGGGAGACTTGCTGCCGATCGCAGCGGACTGGCGCGGGCGGGCGTTTTATCAAGACGAGCGGTTGCGTCAGCGGAAGGTCGAACTGGTTGGCTATCGGCGACCGGGGATTCCTTACCTGCAAGTGCTCAACGTCTTCACGTTCAACGACAAAGAGGAGCGGCAGGACACGGACTACTGGTGCGATATCTGCTCGATCCCCATGTACGAGATCAAAGAGTGCGAGTGCTGTCAGGGGCCGATCCGTTTAAGGTTCCGCCCCGGCAAGTTGCCGAGCTATGCGGTGCCGGCGAAGTAGTGAAGCCGGTATGCGCGACGGCACATGCGCGGGATGAATGGAACCGACAGGACGAATGGGACTGAAGCATGAGTGCCGCGGATCGAGAGCCTTACTTGATGCGGCTGGCGCAGCGATTGGTGACGGGCTTAAGTCGCATGGACCCGGCGCGGCGCGCGCGGCATCAGCAGTTCATCCGTAGCAAGCAACAACGCGATGGCGGCTTTGGCGGACGCGATGGGGACTCGGACCTCTACTACACCAGCTTCGCCGTGCGCGGTTTGGCGATGCTCGGCGGATTGACGGCAGATGAATGCGCGTCTGTGGGCGGATTCCTCAAGACGTTTGATTGGCGCAAGCTGGGCGTCATCGACCTCATGAATTGGCTCTATTCAGTGATGGCCGTGCAAGCATTTGGCGGCGAGGACTTGCTCGCTAACGCCGAGACCGATTGGCCTGAGCAGATCGCGACCAAGCTCGAAGCCGTGCGCACCAAGGACGGAGGCTATGCGAAGTCCACTGAGGGAGCTGCCGGGAGCACTTATCACAGCTTTCTGGTGACTCTGACTTACGAATTGCTCGGCCAATTACCGCCCCAGCCGAAGTCGCTCATTCAATTCATCTATGACCGGCAACGCGACGATGGCGGTTTTGTCGAGATCGGCCCGATGAAGAACAGCGGCACAAACCCGACGGCGGCGGCAGTTGGTGTGCTCTCGGTAGTCGGTGGGGTTGATGACGAGTTGCGGAGTGATGTCTGCGACTTCTTGAAAAATACGTGGACGGCGGAAGGTGGCTTTCAGGCCAACACACGGATTCCGTTTCCTGATGCACTCTCGACTTTTACCGGCTTGCTGACCGTGCAGGATTTGAAAATCGAGAATCTTATAAGCACCCGCGCGATCGAACGGTTGCTCGTCGAGTGGCTTGAATTCCCAACCGGCGGCTTTCGCGCGGCGAGTTGGGACAACGAGGCCGACGTCGAATACACGTTCTACGGATTGGGCTGCTTGGCGTTGTTGTGGTCGGGGCAGGAAAGGCAAGCGTCGTGACATTGGCGGCCTATGAGACTCCGCGTGCGGTTTATGTGCATGTGCCGTTCTGTGTGCATCGCTGTGGCTACTGTGACTTCACGCTCGTCGCCCGACGAGATGACTTGCAGGATGACTACCTCCGAGCCCTCGAACGCGAGATGCAAGCTGTCGTCGGTCGGCCAACTGTTGAGACGGTTTTCTTCGGTGGAGGGACTCCGACCCAGTTGACTGCGCCCCGTTTGGAACGCTTATTGGCCCTCGTCCGAGAACGCTTCAATTGGGCCGAGGGCGGTGAATTCAGTGTCGAAGCAAACCCGGTGGGGCTCACCGACGACAAGCTGCGCGTGCTCAAAGACGCGGGCATTAATCGTCTCAGCTTGGGAGTGCAGTCGTTCGACGCGCGAGTACTGCAGACGCTTGAACGCGATCACCGCGACGCTGAGATCATGGCGTGCATCGAATCCGTGCGACGGTATTGTGACAATTTTGGGATCGACTTGATCTTTGCGGTGCCGGGTCAATCGCTGGAGTTGTGGCAGCAGACACTGCGCCGCGCGATCGAGTTGGGTCCGACGCATCTCTCGACCTATGGTCTGACGTTTGAGAAAGGCACGTCGTTTTGGTCGCGCCGCTCCAAGGGTTTGATCGAGTCGGCCGACAACGATCTCGAACTGGCGATGTATGAAGCCGCAATGGATCAACTCGCCGCTGCTGGGTTTGCTCAGTACGAGATTTCGAACTTCGCCAAGCCTGGTTTGGCGAGCCGTCATAATCAGGTCTATTGGGCAGGTCGACCGTATTGGGGTTTTGGTCCTGGTGCTGCGAGTTACCTCAACGGCGAACGCCGCCTCAATCACCGCAGTACAACCACTTGGATTCACCGCGTGCTATCGGGTCAGTCCGTCATCTACGAAACGGAACGCCTCGAACCCGAGCATCGAGCGCGAGAACTTTTGGTGCTGGGACTACGAACCATCGCGGGTGTTGAACGAGCGCGCTTTCGAATAACAACCGGTTTCGATCTCGATGCACTCGTCGGTGATCAGTTGAGACGACTCCAGCGGCAAGGACTCGTTAACGATGACCAACAGTGTGTGACACTGACTCGTACGGGACTATGTCTGGCAGATGCCGTCGCAGGTCAGTTGCTGTGAGTGCCTTTGCAGAAAACAACGATTCACACGCTGCGAACTCCGCACCTTCGAGGATGTGGTTGAAATATTCTCGACGAACGGCCGAGGCTTCTAAGGCCTCCTCTGCCTGGCTCATACCAACGCGGCCAGAGTCTTGCTGTGCAGACAATCTCCCGTGTTTCGACTCCGATGGAATTCCAATGGAACGAGGTGCCTGATGGCCGAACACGCTCAACGCGTTCTCGAAGCTCACTTCCCGGAACTGCGTCGGGTGATGCTAAATCCCGTTGCGAAGTCCGGTTTTTCAGGCGCGGCGGTATTTCAAGTGACCGTGGGTGACGAATTATTTTGTTGGAAGTGTTGGCCACAGAATCAATCAGCGAGACGACTGAGTGAACAGCATCGCCTACTTCGCGATATTGCAGCGCAAGACCTCGCGATCGTGCCGGTGCCTCAATGCGATGTTGCTGGCAGCAGCGTCATTTCTGAGTCAGATCGATTGTGGCAACTCGAAGCATGGATGCCGGGGCAAGCCGACTATTGGCAAGCTCCACATGTCGAACGTTTGCAGGCGGCGTTCGACATCCTCGCGCGCTGGCATCGCGCTGCGAACTCGAGCGAGTGGTGTGGCGAATGGTTTTATCGAGACTCGAGCGCCCGGGCGCCGACGGTTGATGATCGCTTAACAGCTCTGCGAGCCGTTGCGGGCGACAGCTTACGAAGCATTGAAGCTGCACTTCTCAGAGAGCCGCATCCTGACTGGCGCGAGCACGGACAAGTCATCACCACGGCTTTGCGTTGGCATAGCCCAAGATTGCTGGCTGACCTTGCTCAAGCCACGAACCTGCTCGTCCCTATTCAGCCGGTGATGCGCGATGTGTGGCACGATCATGTGCTCTTCACCGGCAACACGGTCACAGGCTTAATCGACTATGGAGCCGCTCGAACCGACACCGTCACTGCGGACATCTCCAGGTTGCTCGGCAGCTTGATCGGAGCGAACGCCGAGCAACGTCACATCGCACTTGCGGCCTACGAAGCCGTTCGTCCATTGAGTCTCGCCGAGCACCGCCTCATTCCGCTGCTGGATTTGTCGAACGTGTTGCTGAGCGGACTCACTTGGCTGCGCCGTCGCTATCTTGAGCAGTCGCTGATGATTTCCGAATCGCGTGTGCTCGAACGCTTGGAACGCATCACCGCTCGTCTGAGCGCACCAGAGAGCTGACCGGCGGAGCTCTCGTCTGCCAGCCAGCACTCAATTCCCCGCGAGGGTGCTGAGGAACTCCAATAAGTCAGCGACTTGCTGAGCCGTCATGTCTTTGAGCAGCAGTTCGGGCATGATCGACTGGCGCTGCGGGGCAAGCTCGTCAATCGTGTCGAACGGAATGCGGACTTCTTCGTCCTTCGCGTTTCTCAGCACGACCATGTGCTGCTTGCGATCCACAAGCAAGCCCGTCTGACTCTTGCCGTCGTTCGTCAGCACGATGTAGCTGACGTACTTCGGGTCGATGACTTTCGATGGCTCCAAAATGCTATCGAGGATCTGAGCTTTGCTTTGCTTCTTCGCGATCGCCGACAAATCGGGGCCCAGCTTGCCACCATTCTCACCGATGCGATGACAGTTTTTGCAAGCGATGCCTGTCGTGTTGAAGAACAGCTCGCGGCCTTTGGCGGCATCCCCTTTTAATGACAAGAGTTGCTCGGCTTTCACGCTCGCACCGAGCCGCTTGATGCGGCGATCGGGCGGCAAGAACTGCTCGAAGAGATCTCGGATCGAAACATCGGTCTTCTTCGCGGCTGCTTCAATCGCAGCCATTCGCACGGTGTCAGAAAAATGACCTTCAAGCACGGCGGCTTGCAGAGCGATCGCATTTGGCAATGAGGACAGCAAGACCTCAAGCGCAGCGTCCCGCTCCTTCAGCCGTTGATTCGTGCGTTCCTTCGCATGCTGCTGATCTTGTTCGAGTCCTTTGGTGCGGTCGTCGTCATTGATTTCGCCCTGCCCGCGCGGAACGACTTTTCCAGCCGCGCGGTACTCGGCGGCACGGCGCTCATTGGCCTTCTGTTGAGCGATCCGGCGGATCCGCGCCGGTGCGTCTTTGCGATCGCGTTCGAGGCCGAGTTGTTCGTCACTGTCGCGCAGCTTTGTGATTTGAGTGGCGACATCAATCTGCGGCGGCAACTGCCGAATCCAGTCGTGAATTAACTGCCGGCCGAGCGGATCGACGATCTCCGAACCGATATGCGGCATGCGTCCCGAGCCCGTCTTTGAGACTCGATAGAACAGCGTCGAGCGGAACGGGTTGCCCGTAGCGATGATCTTGGCGTCAGGAATCTCGAATGTGCCTTGAGTCGGTTTTGAGTCGACGGCTTTCATCTCAGCGAGTCCGAGTTCCGCTCGTAGTTCGATGTAGGCCGACCCACCGCCGCCCGTGCGATGACAGTGAGCACAGTTCGCATGCAGGTATGAGCGGGCTCGATCTTCGAGCGATGCTGTTGAGTCGTGCGGATCGGCAAGCCGTGCGACTGCGTCCTGCGGCTTCGCGATCAGATTGTCATCGTCGTCGAGGACTTCAATGACGCCGGCGGATTGCAGAGCGGTGAGTTGCGTGGCCGCAGTCTTCTCTCCCCTCGCCTCTACGGGGAGATCTTGAACGCCGCAGTTCAACTGCCTCGGATTAAACGCCAGCGAGTACTCGGCCCATTGGTTGTGACAACGCACGCACTCCATGCGACTGGGGAAGTGCCATGTTTGCTCGCGCTTGCCGCCGGGAGCAGCGGTATCAGCGACCGTGACAGTCATGTCGCGGCCGTTGCGTTCGACGAGTTCCGCGTCGGTCTGCTGTTCGTTCCAAGCGTAGGTGTAGCCGCGCCAAAAGCGGCCATCGAAGTGCAGCAACTGCGTCTCGACGCGCCGCGCCGAGTCCGCTTTGCCTTGCTCCATTTCGAGCGACAGCGTCTTCGCGAGGACGCTGTTCTTCGGGAACGTCATCGAGCTTTGAAACATCGTGCCTTCGAAGTTCCGCTTGCCCGACATGAACGTCACGGGCTCGTCGACCGGCACGCCGATGAACCGCTCGGCCTTCGCGAAGTCCGCCCATTGCTCGACCGCGATGTCGAATTGAATCACGCCGCTCGCCGGCTTGAATGCCGGGCCTTCAAACAGCCCCGTCTCACTCAGCTTCGTCGGGAATTTTTGGTTCGCTGCCACAGCTGGGTTCGGGACGATCTCATGCACGGTGCCGTTGTCGAAATCGAGTAAGAATAATTCCCCGTCATGATCTTCAGCGAAGTCGACGAGCCGCACGCCGGACTCGATGACGTCTTTCATCGGGGTCATCGCTTGAGTGGTCTCGTCCCACTTCGAACCCCAGATGCGGCGCGTCTCCCAATCACCGAAGAGGTATTGGCCGACGAGCGCGGGATGCTTCTTGCCGCGATAGACGTAGCCACCGGTAATAGAAACTCCATCCGTGTGCGGGATCTCGATCAGCGGCGGGATGATCGGAGTCGGGCCGACTTTGCGTTCGGGATGCACCTGCTGCCGACCCTCGACGATGCTCCATCCAAAGTTCGCGCCGCGCGACGCTTTGAAGACGAGCTCCCACAACTCCCAACCGACATCGCCAATCCACAAGTCGCCGTTGGCGCGGTCGAACTTCATCTTCCACGGATTGCGCAGGCCGTAGCACCAAATCTCGCCGCGTGCTCCGGGCAGATCGACGAACGGATTGTCCTTCGGGATCGAATACTGCTTGCCCTCATCGGGATGATCGACGTCGATGCGGAGCACGCTCGACAACAAGTTCGTGACGTCTTGCCCGGAGTTGAGTCCATCGGGCGGATTCGCAAAGCCGCCGTCGCCCGTCGAGATATAGAGGTTGCCGTCCGGCCCGAAGCAGAGGCAGCCGCCGTTATGCCCGCCTTGCAGCCAAGTGATGACGACCTCTTCGCTCTCGGGAATCGCGACCGGCGGATCGGTCTCACTGACCTTGAACCGCGAGACTCGCGTGCCATCCGGCAACTGCCCCTTCTCGCCGCGCACGACGTAAGTCACATAGACGAAGCGGTTCTTCTCGAACTGCGGATGAAACGTGAGCCCATACAACGCTTCGAGCCCTTTGACCGGTGCGTTGTTGATGCCCGGCTTTTGATTGGCTGTCTTCGAAGGCGGGATGATCTTCGAGACATCCAGAAACGGCTCAGCCTTCGTCGCGTTGCGGTCCTTCTTGAACGAGTACACGGAACCACGTTGCTCGCCGACAAACCAACGATCGGAACCGGGAGATGTCACAATAACTACCGGGTTCGTGAAGCTGATGTTGGGATAAGCCACTTGCTCCGCAAACGGAGCGGGCTCTTCAGGCCGACCGACGACCTTCGAGTTCCTCCAAACAACGCGCGGCTTGATGACCGGAGCCTCGACCGCTTGCAGCCTCTTTTTCTCCGCCTGCGAGTTCGCCGCTTTCTCAGCAGCCGCTTGCTCGACAACTGGAGTAGCGTCATTCGCCGCGTCGCCTCGAAACGCGACTTCATGCGTTCCTGGCTTAGAAGGCTGGGCTCGTTGCCCCGAGTTCTGACCGATCACAAGCGCCGCCGAGATCAAGCACCCCGCCACAACGGGCACGACCCACGATTGATTCTGATTCATGCAGACCCTCGCTCGCCGACTTCATTGATCGTCACAAGAAGTACCGCATCGGCAAGCCCCGATGCAGGCAAGGAACGATGAGTGGTCAAGGTCTGCGTCGCAATTGAATGCCGCTGTCCTCGTACAACTACCGGCTGCCGAGCACTTTCGTCGCACGCTCGCTGTGCAACTCGATCAACTTCGGCAGGTCGTCTTCGAGCAAGTAGCCACTTGCGGCGAGTTTACGGCAGTACGCCGAGAACTTCTCGACGAAGTCAGCGTGCGATGAGTATCGCTCGGCCAACGACAACCTCGGATCGCCGTTCGCTTCGCGGTCCGCCTTCGTCTTCGCGAACGGGAGATACGAGCCCGTCAGGCTGACGAGCTCGCCTTCCGCACCGGCCTCGCGGCTGCGCAGGTTCCATCCGGTGAATGTCCCAAACGGCACGCCCACTTCGGGCGGCAAGAGGCAACTCACCTCATTGCCGTCGGCATCGCACTTCGGCACGCGCATCACATAGAGCCCGCGCTGCACCGGCGGCTGAATGTCGGCAATGCCTTGACTCAGCCAGCGTGGGCCAAAGTCCAAGAACGCCGGAATACGGATGACCTTCGGAAAGCTCACACCGGGAATCGTCGGAAAGCCCATCGCATCCTGCTTCCAATCAACGAGCGTGCCTTCAGCGATCTTCGGATAAACGCTCGGCGGGGCGGCCTCGCCGATTGCGGCCCAACGATCGAGCGCGATCAGGATGGCTCGCAAGAAGGGGCGATAGTCACCGTGATTCGCGAGGTTCTGCCCCTCTCCTTTTGAAGACGGATAACCGGCCGGACCGTGCTGAGTGCCTCCAAACAAATAGACGCGCACATTGTCCGGCACCTTCGCGTCCTCAGTGCCGAGCGGATCGGTATGCGACAGCGAACCGGCCCGCGTCCAGTACTCGGCTGCCGATTGAGTATGCATCACGATCGGCACGGACTTCGACGCCATCGCACGCTTGAGAATGCCGTCCGTTTGCTGGCTCAACGGATCCCTCTGAGTCTCATAAGCGAACGGAAACCGATCCGCCGGAAAGTCGGCATGATCGTGCTGAGTGGCATGCCGAGTCGGCTGAGCAAACCGATGATTGAACGAGCCCATTCCCGATCCCGACACATGCGGGATGATCCCATCAAACACCTTGCGACCGGCTTCATCTTCGTTGAAGCCCGCATGCACGAGCTCGCGGAGAAACCGTCCGCTTTGCGAAACTCCAAAGCCATGAGCCCGCTTGATGACCGGCTTGCCAGCGTGCGTCAGCGGATTGTTCTGCCCGCTGCCGTTCTTCAAGGCCGACATCAGATCTCGCACGGTTGTAAAACAAGTTCCATGCACGAGCGGATCTTGTGCCTCATAGATCAGCTCGTAAATCAGCCCCTTCTTCAGGCCATTCGGGACTTCGATCTCGACCTTCGGCAGCAGAGACGCCGCATTGCTTTCCGCGACGTGCAATGTCCATTGGTCGCGCGGAATGAGAACTCTTGGATCGCCCGGCAGCACTCGTTGAGTGAGAGTCGCTTTGAGAAGCCCTTCAGCCGTCGGTCGATACGAACCGTGATTGGCCCAAGCAACGCCCGTGCGTTTCACGTTGTCTGTCGGAACGATCTCGCAGCGGATTAATCCAGCAATCGGTTTGCCCTTCTCGGTCGCAACAGGAGCCTGCAACTGCAACCGATCTCCGCCGGGCAACAGTTCCCCGTCCCATCCGCTCCACACAACGACGAACCCGCGTCTGAGCAAGAACCCATCACCGGCATCCGCAGCATTGCTCGGATCATTTCCGCCGCCGCCATTGTTGAAGAACCGCAGCGCGAGTTTGTTGCCGCGATTATTGACGTCATACAGAGCGGCCCCATTTGCCTTCGTCGGATCGCTCGGGGCCAAGATGAAAAGATCCGCCGAACACTCGACTTTGCCACGTGCATTGCGTGGCGCGAACTGGAGATCAACCACGGTGCTGTTCTGCTTGAGATGCGGATCCAGCTCAAAGAACGCGCGGCCGATGAGGCGTTCGTAGGCGCCGCTGGTCCCGAACTCTTGCCCACCTGCAAACGGCTCGCGCTTCTGAATCTCGAACCGCACCAACTCAGCTCGAGCAACCAGCGCTCCAAGTCCGCAGATCAGCCATGCGAAGCCACACACTCGAATCCACTGAGAACACGTCATGCGAAATAGTTCCTCGAGTCAGAGGTCAAATTAGAAGCCCAACAGCTTGCCAACACCGTCGTACAAGGCACTCAGTTCGTCATGAATGCCGATGTACCGAAAGAAGTCTTCCACGTGATTAGTTTTCAGTGTGAAGGCCTCAACTCCAGCGAGTACCAATGGTACGAAGGGCAGTCCGATGATCGTGATGAACGCCATAAGAATGGTCCCCAAGGGCAGTCGTGACGAAGGTTGTTCGTTCATCATGCGTTCCTTGTTCCGCGTGGTTGGTCGCGGTGGTGACACGGCGGACTTTTGTGTGATCAGGATTCCATGGCTCATTCACGGCTGAGAGCTTCATCGAGATTCAAGATGGCCAGACACACTGTCGCGAGTGCCGCATGTTCAGAGACGTTGAGCGATTCATCGCGTTTGGACGCTCCGACAGTTAACAGCGACTTCGCGGCATCGGTGTCCGCTTTGTAAAGCGTATGTTGACGTTCGAAGGCTCGTTGCAAGGTTGCGAGGTCTCGGGCTGAAGGTTGGCGACCGACGACTTGGCGAAACGCATAAGTCAACCGCGTGGTTAGATTGGGTGACGCTCGGAGGCTTTGCTCAGCAAGCACGCGGGCGGACTCCACCCAAGTGGGATCGTTGAGCGTCGTCAGTGCATGCAGCGGCGTGCTGGTTGCTGATTGACGCACGCGGCAAGTCTGTCGACTGGAAGCATCGAACATGTTGGCTGGATTCACGGTGCGGCGCCAGAAGGTGTAGAGGCTGCGACGGTAGAGGTCGGAGCCGCTCGATGCCGGATAGGTAAAGTCGCGCTCCTTCGTAATCGCGAGTGCTTCCCAAACGGCGTCCGGCTGATACGGGTAGACCGGCACTCCGCCCATGCGACGGTCGAGCAACCCTGACGCCGACAACGCCCAGTCGCGGAGTAATAACGATGACATGCGGAAGCGACTCGCTCGGGAGAAGAGTCGGTTCTCGGGGTCTTTGGCTTTGTGCTCGGCAATCATGCGACTCGATTGCCGATACGTCGCGCTTGTCACGATCAAGCGATGCATCTCTTTCATGCTCCAGCGCCGTTCGCGGAACTCGACCGCGAGCCAATCCAGCAACGGGCCGTGCTGCGGGTACTCGCTCTGAACGCCGAAGTCTTCGGCGGTCTTGATGAAGCCCGCTCCGAAGAAGTGCTGCCACATGCGATTGACCTGCACGCGAGCCGTCAGCGGGTGCTCGGGCGACATCAACCATTGAGCGAGCCCGAGCCGATTCTTCGGCGCGTCATCCTTCAGCGGCGGCAAGAAACCGGGTGTATTGAAACTTACTTTCTCTTTCGGCTTCAGGTACTCGCCGCGATCAAGGATCGATGTCTCGCGCGGTCGCTCGTCGCTCATGATCATCACGCGCGGCATCTGATCGTTGCGGTACGAGTTGAGCTGCTTCCGAATCTCTTCCGCTTTGACGAGCACCGGGAACTTGCCGTTGAGCGTTGCTCGCACCTTCGCGTCGAAGTGTTTTCGGAGTTCGGGTTCGAGCGACTTCTTCTCGGCCTCCGAGCGTTCAGCGTCGGGCTTCTTGAGGATCGCGACGACGTTCTCCGGCAGACCTTTGCCTTCGTGAGGCTTGCCATCGGCGAAGACTCCCGCGCGCCAACCTTCAAAGGCCGCGTTCGCGATCGGAGCGGCTTCATCATCAGCCGCTTTGATCTTCGCTTCGAAGTCGGCAAAGCGTTTCTTGTTCTCTTCGGTCGGCAGTTCGAGGAACGGCGCGGCCACTCGGATTCGCGACGAAAAGAACTGCGGCGTGCCCGACTCCGGCAAGCGATTGAATGCATCGAGGAAGCTGTAGTAGTCCCGCTGCGAGATCGGGTCGTACTTGTGGTCGTGACACTGCGCGCAAGCCATCGTCAGCCCGAGCCAGTTGGTCGCGGTCGTATCCATCCGGTCGAAGAGAATCACCCAGCGCTGCTCTTCGGGGATCGCTCCGCCTTCGCCATTGAGCAAGTGATTGCGATTAAAGCCGCTCGCAATCTTCTGCTCGGTCGTCGCATTGGGCAGCAAGTCGCCGGCCAATTGCCAAATCGTGAATTGGTCAAACGGCAGATCCTCATTGAGCGCCTTCACAACCCAGTCGCGCCAAATCCATTGCCATGTATCGCCGTCTTGCTGAAAGCCATTGCTGTCCGCATACCGCGCGGCATCGAGCCACGGCAGCGCCATCCGCTCGCCGTAATGCGGACTCTTCAGCAACCGCTCGACGAGTTTGTCATAAGCCTGCGGATCAGCATCGGCGACGAACGCATCAACCTCAGCCGGAGTCGGCGGCAGGCCAACGAGATCAATCGACAGTCGCTTGATGAGTGTTGCGCGGTCGGCCTCGGAAGATGGTCGGAGCCCCTGTTGTTCGAGCTTTACCAACACAAACTTGTCGATCGGATTCTTCCCCCAATCAGCCTGCTTGACTGCCGGTTCGACGGGCTTCACTGGAGTCACAAAGGCCCAATGTGACTGATACTCGGCGCCCTCATTGATCCAGCGTTCGAGTAATTTTTTTTGCTCATCGGTCAGCCGCCGATTGGACTTCGGCGGCGGCATCATCTCATCGGGATCAGCGGACAAGATGCGTTTCACGAGCGAACTCTGAGTGGCGTCTTGCGGCGTAATTGCGCCAGACTTGATCGCCGCCTCACGCTCATCAAGCCGCAGTTCGCCCTGCCGCTTATTGGCATCCTGTCCATGACAATAAAAACAGTTCTCCGAGAGGATCGGCCGGATGTCGCGATTGAAGTTGAGCGGCTCATCGGCGGCGGATGCGATTCCAGCCATGGCGATCGGCACCATGTGCGCGAGGAATCTCCAACTGTTCTGGGACATCGTTAGTCCTTTAATCGAGTTGCCTCAAAAATCTTCGAACGGATAAGCGTCTGACTCCGCCCATTAAACCTTTGGAGGTGGATCTGCAGTCATCTGATCTGGTGGTGCCTGCAGTCGCTTCAAAAAGCGGTTTTCAAAGTCTCGGTCACTGATTCGCATGCGCCACCACACGGCTCCCAACAGCAGGAGTAAACCAACAATGCTGACGATGATCACGTTCGTCGCGCGGTGATGAGTTGGCTCAGAACTTTGTTCGGAACGCGGCCATTGCATCGACTTCGCCAGTAAGAGCGGAGCAACGTGCAGGCGCCCGTCGGCAGTCGCGTAACCGTAGCGCTTGAAGTAGTAGCCCGTAACCTCCACGCGCATGTTGTTCGGTAGCTTTTCGCCGGTCGGCATTCCATCGGGCAAGGACGAGCACACAACGCGATAGGGATTCAGACCCGAGTCTGCTGTGAAGAGCCAGACTTCGTAAAGCTTGGACAAGTCGCGATCAGGCGCCGCAGCGAGCGGAGTGATTCGTCGTACCTCCCCTTTGACTCGCAGCACGCGACCAAGGTACTTCTTGGAGTCCACCATCAGCACATTGAATGCAATCGGCTGGGCCGCACGGTGCAACGCGCTATCAGACTCGGTTCGGAGTCGTCTCAGCAGCATGAAGTAGAGGGTGCGTTCCGAATCGCGAATGCCGACAGAATTGTCTTGGATGCCCTCCAATAACTCGGAGTCGATAGCGAGATTCGCCGACTCGATGGGTTGTTCTTGAGCCGCAGCGATGGGCCACAGTGACTGGGAATGGATACGCTCTTCGTCGCTTAACTCCGGCTTCATGTCGAGATGCCGCGTTTCGGGTTGAGAATCGTGGGCCACTCCCGTGAGCAACGCTGGAACTCGGCCTTGGGCGAGCAGTTGCAGCACGATCACGCACCCACAAAGTCCACCGATCAACGCGATTAACCGCCGCTGCATGGCGGTCGTCAGAGTCTGCGATGAACGGCTGCGGAAGCGCATGAAGAAGTCATCCTACTGAAACCTGAGATTGCGAAGCGCATCATGGCTTGCCGAAAGACTCATGCAATTGGCTCATGAAGCCGTCGAGTCGTTCTTGATGTTGAAACTTGGCATCGGGCGCGAGTTCCAGCGCGGACTGCAAATCGCGGCCCACGTAAAGCAACAAATCTTTGTCACGATCGCCCGGCTTCGCAGTGCGCTCAAGCCACGAATTCTTGGATTCCATTGTCTCGCGCGCCTGCTTGACGAAGTCGGACCAGTTATCGACTTCGCCCATTCCGGTGCGATACCGACGCAGTTCGTCATAGATCGCACGGTACTCGGCATAGATGTTGGGTTCGGAACTCGGCCAGAAGAACCAACCCAGCAGCAGTGTGCTGGCCGCCGCAACTCCGATGAGCGCGGGCTTAATCCAACTGGGCAACGAACGATCGGTGCGTCGTGGCTGCAGACGCACTGACGGTGACGTTTCAGACACATGTCGAGTGAGCGACAAAGTGCTGCTCACACGCGGCGCTGTGCCCGCAGACTCCACAGAATCCGTGGTGTTCTGCGCGTGATTGGCCGGAATAGTCAGGGGACGATTTGAAGGTGGAGTTGGGACCGACTCAGCGGTGCGAGCGAGCGCCGATTGCGAGACCACAGGCGTCGCACTCTGAGCAGGTTGCGGTGGCGGAAAAGCAATCTCGAAGTCATGAGTGACCGGCAGCGGAGCCGGCGGAATCTCGCGAACAACGGGGCGTGCCAGCGCCATCGGATGTGGTCGGAGCTTCGGTGGCTGTTGGTCAGGTGGGCTAGTTGACTGGCCCAGCGTCTTCTGTTTCGCCCGCGACCGGTGTGCGCTCGGCAGTGTTTCGGAAGCGAGTGTGATGCTTTCATCGGCACAGTCAGCGAGCGTCAAGCTCTCGTCTGGGGATTCCTCAAAGAACTCTTCCGCTGATGCAGACTTCATGTTCGCGGCGAGCTGATTCGTAACATTCCACGGCGGTAGCGATGACTCGTCGGGCAACGAGATCCACTCGTCTGGCTCTAGTTCGAAGAGGCCGGGGACTTCCTTGGCAACAATCCAATCATCAGCACCGCCACGACGGACTTGGTCTGACTCCAGCAGGGCACCGTTTGCAGCCAATTGCCGCAAGTCAGCCAGTGGCATCGGCCCGAGAAAAACTCCCAAGCCCAATTCCACAAACCATTCATCAAGCGAAGTAGGCATCGTCAGAGGAGTTCATACGCAGGATGTCGGAGAGGTGACGTCGTTCAAAAACTCTAACCCGGTGGTGACATGGAATGCACATCAATGTTTGGATCAGGATGAGGGACGAGATATACCGCCTGCCGTTCGTGGCGAGGAAAATTGGCTGACGCTGCCGAGTTGTGGGGTTGAGGTTGCTCATGCGTTTGCGTTCGGAACTTTGTGGTGGCTTGTTGTTGCTCTCGCTATCGGGAGGCTGCAACCAGCGTCCGCCAACTTATGAAGTGCATGGCATGGTCGTCTTTCCAGATGGCAAGCCACTCACGAGTGGTACGGTTGAGTTCGAAGCTCTCCACCAGAAGAAGCCAATCACAGCATCGGGCGAGATTGCAGCGAATGGCACATTTCAACTCGGCACGTTCGAGCCTAACGACGGAGCTATTGTCGGCGAGCATCGTGTGGCGGTGATTTCGGACTTCGAAATCGGGACGGGCATTGAGCGTCCTGACGAGCTGCCTCCCGAACGTTTGCACGCGAAGTTTCGGGACTTCAAATCGTCGGGACTGAAGTTCATCGTCAAACCTCAACGCAACAACATTCTGGTCGAAGTTGACTATGCCGAACGGCCAGAGTCAGACGAGTCAAAGAAAGCGGGTGACTGAGATGATTCGCAGCAATCTCAGGTCAGACATGCGAGCTATCTCCAGCGGCCGTCGATGCGGCCAGGCGGGATTTACATTGATCGAGTTGCTGGTCTCGATTGCCATTATTGGTGTGCTGATCGCCCTGATGATGCCTGCCGTGCAGCAAGCGCGCGAGCAAGCTCGCATGACTCAATGCCGCAACAACCTCAAGCAACAGGGCATGGCGATTCAGAATTTCCACAGTCAATACAACATGCTGCCGCCGTCGCGGAATTATGACCACTACACCAGTTGGGCCTTCTTAATCTTGCCGCATCTGGAAAACGTCAACCTGTTTGACAACTGGGATCCGGCCCTGAAGTACTACTACCAAAGCGACATTGCGCGGAAGACTCCCATTCCGCCTTACATTTGCCCCACACGCCGCAGCGGAGCGTTCATCAGCATCGACAATGACGACATTCTCTCGCCGTATGAAACGAGCGGGCATGTGCCCGGCGTTGTTTCTGACTATGGCTGCTCGGCAGGGTATGGCCCGCCCGGAGTTTGGAACTGGATCAACTCCAACGGCGCGCTGATTATGGGCGAGGCCACGACAGATCCCCCCACAGTTCCAGCCGGTAATTATCCACCTCCGGGAGCAAGGCTGCTGACCTGGACGAGTCGCACGTCGTTTCGTGACCTGACTGACGGAGCGAGCAACACCATCCTTGTCGGTGAGAAACATGTGCGACCTTCACGCTGGGGCATCGCGCAAGAAGATGGCGCGATTTATAACGGCGACCATCCCGGCAGTTTCTCGCGTTGCGGAGGCCCCGGCTACCCGCTCGCACGCTCGTCAACCGATGTCTATCGCGACAACTTCGGCAGCTATCACAACGAGATCTGCAATTTCAATCTGGGGGACGGCAGCGTGCGCGGTATTAGTGTCTACATCGCCACTGACATCCTTGGTCGCTTGACAGCGCGGAACGACAACGAAGTCGTCGAGGAGTTTTGACATCGCAAATGATGTCTGTCGTCGATGCCTTGGATAACCGCAACGAGCAGAAGACCATCACGATGCCTGAGTCGCAAATTCTGATCTTCGAGAAACGAGCTCGCTGGCGTCCAAGCTTGCAGCGCGAACTCGTGGAGACGTCGATCGTGATTCGCGCATTTGGATCGCTGAATGAACTCCAAGCGGCGGCTTGCGAGTGCCAAACGCAGCGAGTCCGTTGCGTGGCGGTATTGGATCTCAACAGTGCCTTGAGCAATGTGCTGCAATTTCTTGCGGCAACTCAGGCGCAACTGCCAGGCCTCGCGTCGGTTGTGATTGGCTCAGGCGCGCACGCGGTTCTGGAACCCACGTTACGCGAACTGGGAGCGACTTCGTTTCATCAACTCCCTGTGCGTCGTGACCGGCTCGCGATTGAATGCCGCAACTTGCTGCGTGTGCCCTAACAGCCCGTTGAAAAACACGTGGAGCACGATTTGATCATGCTCAAAACTCGATGTCTTCGGGCACGTTGAAAACGTGCCCCACGAAATTCAACAGGCTGCTAAGCTGACCCTCGTGTGCATCATGTCTCGTTCGACAGCCGCGCGAGCACTTCCGGAATCAATCGCGACAGCTTCTCTCCACCGACGCCCGCGACCTTCAAAATCTTGGGCAGGTCGACCGGTTCCAGTTCATCGGGCAGGCACATGTCTGTCACGATTGAGCACCCTAACACCTTCAAGCCGGCATGCTTGGCCACAATCACTTCGGGCACGGTCGACATCCCCACGACATCCGCACCGATGGTGCGCAACATGCGATACTCCGCGCGGGTTTCAAGATTCGGTCCCGCCACAGCCACGAAGACTCCCTTGCGGACAGTCATCCCGATATCAGCAGCAGCTCGTTTGGCCAAGGCGATTAACTGCTGGTCGTAGGGCTCACACATATCCGGGAACCGAGGTCCGAGAGCGTCATCGTTGGGACCCCGTAGCGGGTTATCACCCAGCAAGTTGATGTGATCTTCGATGAGCATCACATCTGCGAGTTCGAAGTCGGGATTCATGCCACCGGCAGCGTTGGTGACAATCAGTACCTCAATGCCCAGCGCTTTCATGACACGCACGGGAAACGTGACGTGTTGCAACGAGTAACCTTCGTAAAAGTGAAAGCGGCCTTCCATCGCGACGATCGGCACACCGCTCAGTTCGCCGCAGACCAATTGCCCCTTATGAGATTCCACGGTCGATGTCGGAAAGTGCGGAATCTGTGAGTAGTGAATGACCGCGTCTTGCCGGATTTGAGCCGCCAACCCTCCCAACCCCGTCCCTAAGATCAGGCCCACGCGCGGTGTCGTACTCCAGCACGAACGAATGCTGGCAGCAGCTTCTTGGATCTGAGCGGCAAGTCCTGGCATGACGGAATTCCTGCGGAGTCAATCATCGGCATAAATCCAACGCGGCGGCAGAATCATGTCTCACTCTGCGATTGGAAAGGCAAGCGACGCAAAACTTGATGCCTCTCGTCATCGCCTGACCAACTCACAGACAGTGAGAGCACAGGCCACCTGTCATCATCCACGGAAGGAGCTCATCGTTAAGCAGTGCGACTGCTTCTGAAAAACTGCGATTTCAGCTACGACATCCCGCGCGGTCATGCACTCCGCCGATCATTCACTGCTGTGGGAACTCTCGATGTCGCGTGCTCATCTCTTGCCATTGCTCATGATGCTGATCGCTCTGGTGAGCTCAGCTCAAGCAGTTGCCGCGCCGACACCGCAGGAGGTCGATCGTTCATTATCCCGAGCGATCAGATTCCTAGCGTCTCAGCAGCAAGCTTCGGGAGCTTGGCGGGCTCCTCAAGGTGAGTCTGCAGCCATGACTTCGCTGGCATTGATGGCACTCATGGCGAATGGGCATGTGCCCGGCGAAGGCCCGCATGGCAAGAACATGGAACGAGCCGTGCGCTGGGTCATCGACCGCCAATTTCCCAACGGGCTCTTTGCGTCGCAACAAACTCATGGAGTCATGTATGAGCACGGCATCTGCACGCTCATGCTGGCCGAGGTTGCCGGGATGGTGGATGAACCACTGGCGACACGTGTGCGCGCGAGTCTGGCGATCGCAGTGAAGTTGATCCTGCAATCGCAAGCCGTCTCGAAAGGCCAACAGCATGTCGGAGGTTGGCGCTACAACCCTTCCAGTAATGACAGCGATCTCAGTGCCACCGGTTGGCAGTTGCTCGCGCTGCGCGCTGCCAAAGATGTGGGTTGCGATGTACCCGTCGCTTCCATCGAAGCTGCAGTGAGCTATGTCAAACGCTGCTCGGGTCGAGGTGGTGGGTTCAGTTATCAACCTGGCGACGGAGTGACTCCCACTCGCGCGGGCACGGGTATTTTGTGTCTGGAAGTCTGTGGCGAACACCACACTGCCGAAACCATCGCCGCCGCAGAATACCTACGACGGCGACCGCCACGGTATCAGGACGGCTGGTACTTTTACGGTGCTTACTACAGCTCAATTGGCATGTTCAAAGTCGGTGGCGACTATTGGACTGAAACCCGCAATGCCGTGGCCTCTTCGCTGTTAGCACAACAATCTGCTGATGGTGCCTGGACCGGCAATGGCTCGAATGAGTTCTCGTTCGGACCGATCTACTGCACGAGCTTGGCGACATTGGCACTGGCGGTGGAGTACCAGTACCTGCCGATTTATCAGCGCTAACTTTGGTCACATCCTGCATTCCTCATCCGAGCCCCCACCGTGAAGCGACTCTCTTTACCGCTGCGACATCGTTACCTCGTGAGGTTCTCGCCCAAGCGCGTGCCACATGTCTTTACCGATGTGCTCATCATTGGTGGCGGAGTCGCGGGGGCTCGCGCGGCCTTAGCCGTTGATGCCAGCTTGCGAGCCATCTTGGTCACGAAGGATGTGCTCGCACTGTCGAACAGTTCGTGGGCTCAGGGTGGAATTGCCGGAGTGCTTGATCCGCTCGACGACATCGCGAACCACATGGCCGACACCATCGCCGCTGGCAAAGGTCTCTGCGATCAAGCGGTCGTCGATATGGTCGTTCGAGAGGCTCCTGATCGTATTCGTGAACTGATCGACTTTGGTGCTCAGTTTGATACCGAGAATGGTCAGATCGCGCTGACTCAAGAAGGTGGGCATAGCCATCGGCGAGTCGTGCATGCGCTTGGCGACGCAACCGGTAAAGAGATCATGCGGGCCATGATCGAGCGCGTGCGGTCGGCTCCCAATGTCGATGCTTGGGAAAAGACCTTCACGATCGACTTGTTGACTCATGAAGGAACTTGCGTCGGAGCACTGGTTTGGAATCCTCAACACGGCAAGACGATCGTCTGGGCGAAGCAAGTGGTGCTCGCGACCGGTGGTGCAGGGCGTCTGTATCGCGAAACGACAAACCCCGACATCGCCACCGCCGATGGGCATGCCATCGCGTTTCGAGCCGGAGCTGAACTCCGCGATATGGAGTTCATGCAATTCCATCCGACGGTGCTCTACATCGCCGGTAGTTCGCGGCACCTCATCTCGGAAGCCGTGCGCGGCGAGGGTGCGTATCTCCTCGACTGTACCGGCAAGCGATTCATGTCCGACTACGACCCTGCTGGAGAGCTCGCTCCGCGCGATGTTGTTAGCCAGTCGATCACCGCACAGATGGCGAAGACACAGCATCCGTGTGTGTATCTCGATCTGTCGCACCTCCCTCCGCAACTGGTCGCCGAACGCTTCCCGCACATCTCGCAAGTCTGTGCCAAGTTTGGATTGGATCTCGCGCGTGATCGCATCCCTGTTCGTCCCGGTGCCCATTATATGATTGGTGGCATCACGCTGACGCTTGATGGCGAGTCAACATTGCCCGGACTCCTCGGCGCTGGCGAAGTCACTGCGTCGGGACTGCACGGAGCGAACCGACTCGGTTCCAACAGCTTGTTGGAGGGACTCGTCTTCGGACTGCGCGCGGGGCGTCTCGCGTCGCAACGAGCTCTTGAAATCAAAGACACGTTCCAAGCCTTGCCGTTGGTTTCGGATTGGACTCAACCGGAAACTGATGACGAACTGAACCTGACCGACATCGAGAATTCACTCAACAGTTTGATGTGGCGCAACGTCGGCATTCGGCGTGACGAGCAAGGCCTGACTCAAGCCGCGAGTCAGCTTGAGTTCTGGGACCGGTACGTCTCGCGGCGCGAGTTTGCTCAGCCCAAAGGTTGGGAGCTGCAGAATCAGCTACTCATCGCGCGGTTGATGGTGGCCGCGGCGATCGAGCGTCGGGAAAGTCGCGGCGTGCATCTGCGCATCGACTATCCCACTTCTGATCCGCAACAAGCTGAGCACATTGCCATCGTGCCTGAGGTCGCTTTCGGAGTTCGCTGAAGCGCTGCTCGCGTAGACGAATACCGTGGATCGGACGCATCATGGCCCGTCACGCCATGACGCGTGGCCCGTTGACGTCATTAAGCCTTCGGACGTCTGGCCAAGATGCATACTTCAATGTTGAGTCCCAGATGCGTTCGTTCCGTAATCACTCGCCTCGACAAATTCACCAGCGTTCTTGGCAAGGTGCTGCGGTACGTGCGGTCGTTGTCGGAATTGGCTGTCTGGCAATCGGAGCAGGGCTGTTCGCCACGGGGAATTGGCATCTGGGGCGCTTGCACCTGGTGGCCGAATTGCCAACGGCGACGATGGACCAAGCGGTCAAACGTCCCAAGACCAGCGAGCACCTGCCATCCCCGTCGTCACTCGCCCGTCCCGCCACTAAACCATTAGTTGTGATCGAGGCGCTACCAGTTGCACGACGCAAGACACATTGGACGAATCCGATTTCTCCGGCTTATTGGCAAGCGAGTGGATGGACATTCACCGAAGATGCGCTGGCCTCGGCGGCGACCGGCAGTTGCAGCGCCACCTTTCGACAACCGTTCCGCGAAGTCTCTTTCTCGACCAATTTGGTGCCGACAACAGAGCCAACCACCGACACGACCATCATGAATTCCAAATGCGAACTACTCCGTTTGCAACTCGTCACTGACACCAACGAGCCATTGCTCACCATGACGATTGATCCAAGCCGCGCGGTGCTCGCGATGGATCAAGGTGATTCCACGCCGATCGTGTTGCGTGATGTCCCAATCACGATCGAGATGATTCGCAATGATCTGCGGGTCGTGCTGACGCTGGACCGGCTACTGACGTTTTGGAATGAGCAAGTCCTCTGGAATGTCGCCCGTCCATCGGCGTTTTCGGACCAAGCATTCTTCGTGCAAGTCGTCACGGCAAATTGCGCGGTCACACTCCGTGAATTGCGGTTCGACAGCGGTCGTTAGTCACCTGTCGTTGCTCGTTTGGCCTGACTTGGGCTAACTCATCCTGAAGACACATTGACGAAATTGCCGACTTCGACGTACACGCCCGCTCCTTCCTGGAAGTTGACACTCAATGAGGCGGGCTCGCCCGGCTAGTTTTCGAATGCCTGCTTGTCTCAGGCGCTGCATCGGTGCTGCTGTGCGCACGCAGCGTATTCTTCCACAGGGAATGCTTTGGATTGTTGCGCTGTTGGCCTGTTCGGGCTGCACGCACTTCGGTCAGTCGTCATTGTCGATCGATCAGCCGCGCTCTCCGGCCAGAATCGTCGCACCGCTACAAACAGAGGCTGCGCCCCAACTCAAGCGAAGCAATGAATGGCTGCGCCAGATTGCGATTGAATCTGACGGTCCGCCACTGGTCACACTTTTGCCACCGACGGACGAATTCGGTGTGGCAGTTGGGCACTCAGTCCCACGGCAGGAGCCGGCCTTCGATTGGTCTTTGGCTGCTGAGCAGCGTGAGGGGGGCCGCCATTCCAAGCCATCTGAGGAGCCGCTGCTCTTAGCAGGATCTCGCCTGGAGGAGCAAACGAAGGCTGACGATGACACTCGCACGAGCGTGTGGGACGAAGTCGTTTCCGACCATTGCTACTTTTATTCGAGTCGCAGTCTGAGCATTCTCGGGCTGACGTTCGGTAGTGGTGCTGTCATGGCTCATACCGCGATCGATCGGAACTTACACGACTTTGTCCAAGACAATGTCCGCAATGCTAACAGTGACGAATGGACCGAAACGCTCGGTCTCAATAAAGAGATCGGTAATGGCTTTTACACCCTGCCATTGTTCGGAGTCGCGGCAATCGCTGGACGATACTACGACGATGTCAACCCCGTGCGTAATGTCGGTGAATGGGGTGAGCGTTCCTTGCGTACCTTCGTCGTGGGGGCTCCACCGTTGGTCGCTGGGCAACTTTTGACGGGTGGCTCGCGACCTTATGAGCTGTCAAAAACCGCACACAACTCTCACTGGCATCCGTTTCAAGATAACAACGGAGTAAGCGGGCATGCGTTCATGGGGGCCATCCCGTTCTTGTCAGTCGCCAAGATGGCCGAGAACCCCTGGGTCAAAGGCAGTTTCTATGTCGCCTCGACATTGCCTGGCCTGTCACGCATTAACGACGGAGCACACTACAGTTCGCAAGTGTTACTCGGTTGGACGTTGGCCTATCTGGCCTCTGAAGCCGTCGACGAAACTTTCGACGACGTCCATGAAAAACGCAGCGCTTGGCATCTTCTCCCACTGCCTGTTTCTAGTGGCCATGGCCTGGCGATCGAACGACGTTGGTAGGTAATTCATCGAAGTCGAGTAAACGGCTCGTGGATCGGCAGAGGTCTCATTCAGAAGAGTTCGCTGCTTACGAAATGCCCCTCGAAACAGCGAAGAACGATGGTTTGGCGCGTCGCTTGTGGTGCCTATAGGGCTTTGCCACATTTCGTCCCGCGAGGCAGGAGTCGGCCTGCATTCGCGCTGCTTCCTCGCTCCCGAAGGTTGTTTCATGTTTGAGAACATTGCCGCCGCTCCACCTGACGCCATCCTCGGAATCTCTGAGGCATTCAACAAAGACCCTAATCCGAACAAGGTCAATCTCAGCGTTGGTGTCTTCAAAGACGAAGCTGGCAAGACGCCCATTCCGAACGCCGTGAAAGAAGCCGAGAAACGATTGCTCGATAAAGAGAAGTCGAAGACTTACCTACCGATCGACGGCGCTGCTGAGTTCTGCCAAGCCACCGCCGAATTGCTGTTTGGCAAGGACCATGAAGTGCTCGCCAACAAGCGATCGTGTACCGCCCATACGCCCGGTGGTACCGGTGCCCTGAGGGTCGCGGCGGACTTCGTGAAGACGCACGCGCCGCACGCGACCGTTTGGTGCAGCATCCCAACATGGCCCAATCACCCGAAGATTTTTCAGGCGGCGGGGCTGAAGACCAAGGAGTACGCCTACTTCGACGCAGCGGCTCACGGCGTGAATCTCGACGGCATGTTGGCCGCGATTAAGACGATGAGCCCTGGCGATGTCATCTGCTTGCATGCCTGCTGCCATAATCCAACGGGCGCGGATCTGACCGCCGCTCAATGGAAGCAAGTTGCCGATGCGGTCTACTCGCAAGGCGTGCTGCCATTGCTGGACTTTGCGTATCTCGGTTTTGGTGATGGGCTGACAGAAGATGCCACTGCGCTCAGAGAACTGGCTCGCCCTGGTGTCGAATTGTTGATCGCATCGAGTTATTCCAAGAACTTCGGTCTCTACAACGAGCGAGTCGGTGCGCTGACCGTCGTGACGAAGGATTCCGGCACGGCCGCAAAAGTTGCGAGCCAAGTGAAGTCAACCATCCGAACAAACTACTCGAACCCACCCTCACACGGTGGAGCAATCGTGCGCGAGATTCTTGCCGACGCTGCTCTTCGTCAGCAGTGGGTCGGCGAGCTGGCTGATATGCGTAACCGCATCAACGGCATGCGCAAGTTGTTCGCGGACACGATGGCTCAAAAGCTGCCTCACCGCGACTTCCACTTCATCGAGAAGCAGCGTGGGATGTTTTCCTACACCGGCCTCACCCCGGCACAAGTCGACATCCTGAAAGACAAATTCGGCGTCTATATCGTGCGCGATGGACGTATCAATGTCGCCGGTATCACGCCAACAAACTGCGGGCCATTGTGCGATGCGATCGCCGCAGCCATCACAGCGACCGGCGGTTAGCAGTAGCGGCGGCGTTCGCTGCCGTTTGATCGATCTTCACTGCAAGGGCCGCTGCCCTTCGCGCGGCGGCAAGGCGATGCTGCCACGCTTGCACCGAATAAGGCCGTGACATGAGCTACCTCTTCAGTACCGCGTCCGAGCAACGTGATATGCTGGCAACGATCGGCGTCGATTCGATTGATGCCATCATTGCTGATCAGATCCCGGAGTCGTTGCAACTGCGGCGCGACCTCGAACTGCCGCCGCCGTTGACGGAGCTTGAACTTGAGCAGCTCATTAGTTCTCTTGCCGGGCAAAATACCGGGCGACGCGATCGTGCGTGTTTTCTTGGTGGCGGGGTCTACGACCACTTCGTACCGGCGGCGGTTGATGCCATTGTGGGGCGTAGCGAGTTCTACACGGCCTATACCCCATACCAAGCCGAGGCCAGTCAAGGCAGCTTGCAGGCGTTCTTCGAGTATCAGTCGCTGATCTGTGAACTGACCGGGATGGATGTGTCCAACGCGAGCCTTTACGAAGGTGGTACAGCGGTCAGCGAAGCGGTCTTCATGGCGATGCGCGCAACAAAGCGGCATGAACGCATCGTGCTGCTTGGCTCGGTGAATCCCGAGTACCGCGAAGTCGTCCGTACCTACCTGGGTTGCAAAGAGACCGAAGTGGTCACTATTCCGACACCTCAAGGCACAGCCAACTTGGAGCAAGTTCAAGCCGCGCTGAATGACTCAACCGCATGCCTGGTGATTCAACAGCCAAACGTGTTTGGGTGCCTCGAACATGTTGAGCAACTTTGCCACTTGGCTCGCCAAGTGGGCGCCTTGTCGATTGTCTCGTTTGATCCGTTGAGCCTCGGGATTCTCAAACGCCCCGGTGATTACGGAGCCGACATCGCGGTGGCCGAAGGTCAAAGCCTGGGTATTCCGATGCAGTTCGGTGGTCCGTATTTGGGAGTCATCACTTGCCGCAATGAGTTCGTCCGTCAGATGCCAGGTCGATTAATTGGCGAGACCACTGACCGCGAAGGTCGGCGTTGCTTCGTGCTGACCATTCAAGCTCGCGAGCAACACATTCGGCGCGAGAAGGCGACCAGCAACATCTGCACGAATCAAGGCTTGTTGGCCTTGCGAGCGACGGTCTACTTGAGCTTGCTTGGACCTCAGGGGATTCGTGAGGTCGCTGAGTTGTGTTGCCGCAAAGCCCACTATGCCGCGACTCAATTGGCGCAGGTGCCCGGTGTCGAAGTCGCATTCGATCGTCCGTTCTTCAAAGAGTTCACGATTCGCGTCGCTGGTGGCGCAGCGCTTGCGATGCAGAAAGCGCGCGCTGCTGGCTTGGACATCGGTCCCGGCTTAAAGGCCATAGGAGCTTGCGCGTGTGACGATGCGTTGCTGGTCGCCGTGACTGAGTGCCGCACTCAAGCGGAGATCGACAAACTGGTTGCGGCGCTGCGAGCGTAACTGCTCCCGAGTTGGGATCATCCCGGCTGCCTGACTTTGTCCCTTCGCAGAGAATCTGCCGAGTTTGTTTCACTGGCCTGATCAAGGATGCTGATATGAAGTCGTTGGCTTGTCTGGCTTGGTTGGGATTGGTGGCGAGTAGTGTGGCGGGAGCGATGGCCGCAGAACTCAAGGTGCTCAAGTCTGAGTTTTTGTATGAGTCCGCACCGTTTCCCAGTTGTCATGCCTCAACAATCGTTGAGACCTCAGGCGGCAAGTTGGTCGCGGCATTCTTTGCAGGGACTCGTGAAAAGCATCCTGATGTGGGCATCTGGGTCAGTCGCCTCGTTGACGAGAAATGGACGGCGCCCATCGAAGTCGCCAACGGCGTGCAGGATGACGGACAACGGCATCCGTGTTGGAATCCTGTGCTGTTTCAGCCTCGATCCAAAGAAGGTTCTGCTCCATTGATGTTGTTCTACAAAGTAGGACCGTCGCCTAGTACCTGGTGGGGCGTGCTCCGCACGAGCACCGATCACGGCCAAACGTGGAGTGCCGCGCGACGTTTGCCCGACGGCATCTTGGGGCCGATCAAGAATAAGCCCGTGCAATTGCCTAACGGTGACATCCTCAGCGGGACCAGCACCGAGCATGCTGGCTGGCGTGTGCATTTCGAACGCAGCAGTGATCTCGGCAAGACTTGGACCAAGACGGAGGCCGTCAACGACGGCAAAGCGATCGGTGCCATTCAGCCCAGCATCCTGTTTCTGGGTGGAGATAAGTTGCTGGCCGTTGGACGCACGCAACAGAAACGTGTCTTTCAGATTGGCTCGCATGATGGCGGACAAACATGGGGCTCGTTGAGTTTGACGTCGCTGCCCAATCCCAACTCGGGCACCGATGCAGTGACACTCAAAGATGGTCGACAAGTGCTGGTCTTCAACAACACCGAGAAAGGTCGTTCGCCCTTGAACGTCGCGGTCTCTCAGGACGGCGTGGAATGGCAAGTCGTCGGCGCGCTGGAAACTGAGCCTGGCGAATACAGCTACCCAGCTGTCATTCAAACGAACGATGGCATCATCCATACGACTTACACTTGGAAACGTCAGCGTGTGAAGCATGCGACGATCGAGTTGAAATAGTCGCGATCCCAGCGGCGTGACGTTTCGAAGTACCGAATGCCACCGCGCTGACGAAAGAACGACATCGTGACGCGCATCGCGATCGTGGGACTCAATGCCTATCCGGCGATCAACCCAACGGCTTCCAGGAATGTTGGTGGCCTGGAGAACTTCGCTTGGACCTTCGCGCAGGCCCTGGCTGCTGTACCGCCCTGGCAAGTCACTCTGCTCCTGCGACACTCGCAACCGATCCCAGAAACAGCACTGCAGGGTGTGAGATTCGTGACCTACGCCGAACCCTTGCGCCACATCCAACTCAATGCCGGGCATTGTGTCCGTCGTAAGCCAAGTTTTCCTTATCTCGCGCTTCAACGCTGGGATCCAGCCTTACTGTGGCAGGTTCCGCTGCTGGCTACGGTGAAAGCGTTGCGACTAAGGCCGCCGCATCCCGAACGGTTGCGGTGTCTGTTGCTGGAAGCCGATGCCGAGGTCATCGTCGCACTCGGTGTGAACGCCGATTCGAGCGCGGCGATTCATGCCGCGAAGACTTTGGGCAAGCCGATCTGGCTCTGGCTGCGTTCCAACGGCGACATCGACGAGCGATTCTTCTCGGACGACGACTTCGTTGACCCCTATGCCGTCAGTGCCGCCGATTGTCGGTTCTGTCTCCACAACGCAACCGGCATCTTGTGTCAGACGGACTGGCAAGCGCGTCGCCTCAAGCAACTCAGTGGGCGAGATGGCGTTATTATTCGTAATCCCGTTGACCTGCACCGGTTTCCTTTGCCGCTACCTCGCTCTGAAGAACGTGACATGGTGCTGTGGCTCGGGCGGATGGACCGCTTTCACAAGCGGCCGTTACTGGCACTTGAAGTTGCGCGACGTTGCCCCGATGTGCCGTTCCTGCTGATCGCGAATCGCAGTGATGCTGTCGTGGAATCTGAAGTTCGAGCGACATGTCCGCCAAATGTGACGCTGCAAGATTATGTCCCGCGCAGCGAGATTGGTGCGTATTACCGCCGCGCGCGAGTCTTCTTAAGCACGGGAGCAACAGAACACGAAGGCTTTCCGAACGTGTTGTTGGAAGCGGCAGCTTGTGGCACTCCCATCGTCTCGTTGGAAAACTTCGACAACTTCTTGACGACCAGTGGTTGCGGGACAGCGACGGATGGCGATCTTCAGCAAGCGGCTATCGCGGTGCAGCAGTTATGGGCTTCGACCGTTACATGGCAATCGTTCGCAGATCGTGGCCGAGCCTACGTCGAACAGCACCACTCATTACGAAACTGCGTCACTGCATTCACCGAAGTGTGCCAACCGAAAACCGACGATCTCACCAAAGTTTCCCCTCAGCCTTGAAAACGACTGCAATGCGTCTTTGTCTCATCACAGCACTGCTAACTGTTGTCGTCGGTTGCTCCGTTGGAGACAGCGTGAGCGTCACTGGCGAGCTGACCTATCAAGGTCTCGCGGTTCCCGGTGAGATCTCATTCGAGCCACTTGATGCGCAGGGCTTGTCTATCGGTCGAGCCACCTCGATCACCGTCCCAACTACTGGCTCGTTCCGCGTCCACCTACCCACGATATCAACGGACTCGCAGCTTTATCGACTCACCGTGCGCGTCGCGCCGCCTGCTCCCGTTGAAGCCAGTTTGTCCATCAATCCCAATGCCTTCGGAGCCAATGTCAAAACGGTGCCCCTGGTGCGAACCTTGCAGGGCCAGCACACCTTGCATCTGGCGATCACGCAATAAAGGTTCGGCGTTTCAAATGACGCCGACGTGACATCGTCGTCGCGAACCGCGCGATTCCACGGACCGGGTGAGGGTCACATCGACTGAGGGCGGCGAACATAGCGGGCACCGAGCATCGTGAGTCCAGCGATGAACGTCACGAAGCCGAGCGTTCTTAAGGGCTGAGGCAGCACGACGAAGACGATCATACCCACACCCAGCAGTAACCAGGCGACGGGTTTGCCGGGGTCGTTCTGCCAGCGCGAACGCAGGAACAACGCGCCGAAGGTCAGACCGACGGCGGCCCAGATCACGAGCCAGAGGACTCCGAAGCCCGTTTGCACGACGTCGCGCGAGCGCAGCTTCAAGGCCAGCTTCGGAGCACCGGCGACTTTCGAGAACAACAACTCGTTCTCTTTACCCGGTAGGTCGATGTTGAGACTCAAGCCGCCGACGGCGGTCCATGTTCGCGGGGCCGAGACACCGCCGCCTTGTTCGACGAAGGGTGCATTCACTGCGGTCAAAGTCTCTGTCGCCAAGACCGTCGCTTCGATGGGGGCGCCGTTTGGCGCTCGTCCATCCGCCGGGCGTTGTGGCTGACCGGGTTGTCCTTGCGCGAGTTGTTGTTGCTTGCCCGGCATGCCTCCGCCGAAGCCGCCGCCGGCGATCCCGCCTCCAAAGCCGCCGCCCCCTCCGCCGAAGCCGAACTGGCCTTGCTGGCCGAGCTGGCCGAGCTGATTTTGGAGGCCGCTACCGTTGTTGAGGCCGCGACCGAATTGCGGGTTGCTGGAGTTCGGTAGTTGAAAGTTCGCGCCTCGTTGTTCGCTGCCAGATCCCGCGAAGACCGGAATCCTTCCTTGCTGTTGAGGAATCCCGAGTTCGGTCTGCGGGACCGGAGTGTTGTTCGCACCGAAGGGGCTCACTCCAGAAATGGCCGGCATCACTCCGGGACCGGGGCCACTCACCATTGGGCCGTTGTTCGTAAACGGGGCGAAGCCAATCGTGTTTGATGGAGCATTCGGGTTCGCAAACTGATTGTTGTCGAAGAGCTGTACTTGTTGTTGCATCTCGACGTTGTCGTTGAGGGCCTTCAAACGCGAGAGGCTTTGCTCGCGCTGCACGCTGCGGTTCGATGTCGGGGCTTTGTTTTGCTCGCCCTTCTCGGCGGCCTTTTTGCCTTTTGCTTCGCCAGTGGGCTTCGCCGTCGGTGTCGCGCTCATTGGCTTGCTGATGTCGCCGTCGCGGACTTCGAGGTCGAAGAGCAAGCCGCCGTCGACTTGCGTTGTCGCGTGCTGCGGT
>Ga0172376_10000557_pt1 | contig 47837 bp, 35 predicted proteins | sample Lak35m_FD_121114 | JGI IMG/M metagenome (GOLD analysis project Ga0172376, IMG submission 121114) | Freshwater microbial communities from Kabuno Bay, South-Kivu, Congo - kab_092012_35m | ecosystem: Environmental > Aquatic > Freshwater > Lake | place: Democratic Republic of the Congo: South-Kivu...
GCTCTTCCACCGCTACGGCCTGGAGGAGGAGATCGGGAAGATGTATCAGCGCAAGGTGCCGCTCAAGGGCGGCGGGTCGATCGTGATCGACCAGACCGAGGCGCTCGTGGCGATCGACGTCAATTCGGGCTCGTTCCGCACGGAAAAGAGCGCCGAGGAAAACGCCTACCAGATGAACCTGATCGCGGCGAAGGAGATTGCGCGGCAGCTGCGGCTTCGCGACCTCGGTGGCGTGATCGTGAACGACTTCATCGACATGCGGAAGGAGAAATACCGCCGCGGCGTCGAGAAGGCGCTCCACGACGCGATGAAGCGGGATCGGGCCCGCACGAAGATCCTGCGGACGAGCCCCTTCGGCCTGGTCGAGATGACCCGGCAGCGGATTCGGCCGTCGCTCCGGAAGAGCATCTTCCGCGACTGCCCCACCTGCACCGGCACCGGCATGGTGAAGACGGCCGAAAGCATGGCGATCGAGGTGCTGCGGACGCTCCAGCTCTCCGCCACCCGCGACGATGTGACTCGGCTCAACATCACCGTGCACGACGAGGTGGCGACCTGGATCAACAACCGCAAGCGGCGGGAGATCACCCAGTTCGAAGACCAGACCCACATCCAGCTCCACGTGGATGGCAAGGACGGCGTCTCCCCGGAGCACCTCGTCTTCGAGGCCTGGGATTCATCGGGAAGAAGCGTCAGATTCCCCTGATTTTCGGCCCCACTCGACTCGTCGGCGGGCGGTTGATACCCTTCAGGGCTCGCATTGAACCCCGTTTTGCATCGGACCCGGAATCATGGCCAAGACAGCAGCAACGACTGACACCGCCGCCAGCATGGCGGGCTCGGACCATCTTTACGCGATTGTCGCCGACGGCGGCCGCCAGTATCGCGTCATGGAGGGGCAGGAGGTGGAGATCGACTTCCGCCATCTGCCCGCCGGCAGCGAGGTGGTGTTCGATGATGTGCTCGCCGTCAGCAAGGCCGGGAAGCTCACGCTCGGCGCGCCGACCGTGAAGGGCGCCACCGTCAAGGCCGAGGTCGTCGGGCTCGTGCAGGGAGACAAAATCTTCGTGCAGAAGTTCGCCCGCCGGAAGAACTACCGCCGCCGCACCGGCCATCGGTCGCTCGCGACGAAGGTGAAGATCAAGTCGATTGCCTGAGCGAGCGTTTTCCAGACAATCCCGACGCCCCAACAAAAAGGTGTCAGGACTCTTTTCAGGCACATGGTTCGAAAAAGAGTCCTGACACCTTTTTCTTTTTGTTCGCCCGGCGAGTGATTTGCCGTCGGCCTTGCGGGTGAACATGCCGCCGGTGGGGTCAGGCGTGTCGGCCGAGATCCCGGCGGCCTTGAAGGCGGCGGCATTGGCCGCCCCCAGGTGGCCCGACGAATCGACGATCATCACCGGTCGCTCGGCCGATACCTGACCGAGTTCCTCGCTCGTGGGTGTGCGCCCCTCCTTCAAGCCGCGGGCTTGGTAGCCGAAGCCCACCATCCAGCCTTCGGCTGGCGTCTTGGCCACCTGCTTCTTCATCCGCGCGACAAGGTCGGCGATGTCGGTGCAGCCGAAGAGATTGGCGTCGAAGAGGTTCTTGCCGAAGTAGACAAAGTGGCCGTGGGTGTCGATGAAGCCGGGCAGGAGCATTTTGCCGCCCAGATCGATCGTGGTGGCCTTGGCATCGGCGAGCGCCCAGGCCTCCGCGAGCGGGCCCACGAAGAGGATCTTGCCGTCGCGCTCGACGAGGCTCTCGACGTATTCCGGCGCGGAGCCCCGCATCGTGAGGATGTCGCCGCCGGTGTAGAGCGTGTCGGCGACGGCGGTTGCGACCGTGAGGAGCGAGGTGGCACACAGAATTTCGAAACGCATGAATTTCTTCCGGCAGGATACCGCCTAATGTATCGCACCAAAGCCCGTCGCGCGATCGGGGCGGCTAGAGCCGGAGAGCGGCGAGTGGGCCGCTTGCTGCGCAGAGCGCGTCGACGGCGGCCGTGACGGCCGGGTCTTCCTCCACCGGCGGTGCGTGATGCGGCTTGAGCCGCGCGTCGATCACGAGTGGGCCGCGGCAGCCCCAGTGCTTCTGGTGCATGAAGGCATCGACGCCATGCACGTCGGCGGCGGGGTTCGACCGCGTGAACGTGGTCCAGAGGAAGTTTTCGAGCGTGGCCGCCGCAAAGGCGGCGTCGTCCACGACCACGACGAGCGGAAACGCCCGCAGCGGATGCTCGGGGCTGATCGCCTTGCAGAGCCGTTCGACGTCGCCTGCCCACGGCGCCGCGGCCGTGAGCCCCCAAATGGCTTCGTCGTTCGCCGCATCGAGCCGGGAACGCGGCTCGATGCGCGGGCCCTCGATTGCCACCACGCCCGGCAGGCACACCCGCGGATTGCGGAAGCCGTCGAGCAGTGTGACTCCCGCGGGCAATTCCCGCGGCAGCGTGCGGATCGCCCGTCCACGGGCCGCCACGACAAGCTTCGAGCCCGCATTGAAACCCGAGCCAGAGTAGTCGAGCGTGTCGATCGTGGTCTCGGTGTGGAAATGGCAGTCGCGGCGCCAGTCGGCCCGTTCGAGCAGATGCGCGAGCAAGGGGGCGACATCGTGGGCATCGAGGCCCGGCGCATCCCCCGCGGCGACGATGAACAGATACTTCGCGAGCGACAATTGCCCCTGGCCGAGGATCGCGGAGGCCTGCGTGAGCAGTTCGGCCGGACGCCCCGAAGCCTTCCAGGGCAGATACCGCTCGCTGCCCACCGCGAGGAGCAGGGGATGCACGCTGGAGGCGTCGACCGCATGCACGCTCTTCACGCCCGGCAGCACCGTCGGGATCACCGGGCCGGTGAGTTCGTGGACGAGCCAGCCGAAGAGCGTGTCTTCCTGCGGCGGGCGGCCGACGACCGTGACCGGCCAGATCGCGTCGGCACGGTGCCAGACGTGAGCCACCTGCATGACGGGGAACTCGTGCCTGCGGGCATAGTAGCCCAAGTGATCGCCGAATGGCCCTTCCGGCTTCGTCGCCCCCGGATGCACCGTGCCCTCGATCACGAAATCGGCTTCGGCGTAGACGGCGGGCCGATGGTTTCGCGCGATCATCGGGATGCGATGCCCGGCGAGCACACCCGCAAACGTGAGCTCCGACAGGCCCTCGGGCAGCGGCATGACCGCCGACGGCGCGAGCGCTGGTGCTCCGCCTACGAAGATCGCCACCCTCAGCGGCTCCCCACGGGCGAGCGCCGCCGCATGGTGCACGCCGATGCCGCGATGAAGCTGGTAATGCAGCCCCACCTCGCGGTCGTGGGTATAGTCGTTGCCCGCAAGCTGCACGCGATACATGCCGAGATTCGAGTGCTTCGTGCCGGGGCGGTTTGGGTCTTCGGTGTAGACGGCCGGCAGTGTGACGAACGGGCCGCCGTCGCCGGGCCAGCTCGTCACCTGCGGCAGGCGCGAGAGCGGGATCTCGCGAGCGAGCACCGGGCCCGACCGCACCTTCTTCGGCAGCATCGAGAGCGCGTCGTAGGGCGACCGCCAGTAGCGCCAGGGTTTCTTGAGCGCCTCGGTCGGGTCGATCTTGAGCTCCACCAGCCGCCGCACGCGGTCGAGCGAGTCGGCGAAGATCCGTTCGATCCGCCGCTTCGTGCCGTAGAGATTCACGAGCACCGGGAAGCCGCTGCCCTGCGGATGCGTGAAGAGCACCGCCGGGCCGCCGGCACGAAACAGCCGCCGCTGGATCTCCGCGATCTCGAGCTGGGGATCGACCGGATGGCCGATCTCCACGAGCTCCCCCTCGGCACGAAGGGCGTCGACACAGGCGCGGAGCGTACGAAATCCCATAGGAAAAAAGGAAAAAGGTGCCAGCCACCAAATCTGGGTAAACTGCGATTCAGTCAGTTATAGGCATCTTGCCCATATTTGGTGGCTGGCACCTTTTTTGGAGCACGACACCGATGGTCAGTCTCACCACAACGTATGAGGGCGGCCTGCGTTGCCGAGCCGTCCACGGCCCGTCCGGGACCACCCTCGTTACCGACGCGCCCGTGGACAATCACGGCAAGGGGGAGAGCTTCTCGCCGACCGACCTCGTGGCCTCGGCGCTCGGTGCCTGTATGATGTCCATCATGGGGATCGTGGCCGAGCGGCATGGCATCGACCTCACCGGCATGACGACGGAAACGGTGAAGGAGATGACGAAAGAACCGCCGCGGCGGATCGCCTCGCTCCGCACCCGCCTCACGATCCCGCTGCCGGCCGACCATCCCAAGCGGGCGGCGCTGGAGCAGGCGGCCCATTCCTGCCCCGTGCACAAAAGCCTGCATCCGGAGATCGATGCGGGCATCGAATTCGTTTGGACTTGCTGATGGCCGATCTCTTCAGTGCGTCGCGGGCGGTGAACGTAGCCCGGGCGGCGCCCCTGGCGGCGCGGATGCGGCCGCGTCGACTGGCCGACTACATCGGGCAGGCAAAGGTCGTGGGGAAGGGGATGCTGCTGCGGCGGCTCATCGAGGCCGACAGGCTCGGCTCGGTGATCCTCTACGGCCCGCCAGGCGTCGGCAAGACGACGCTCGCCGAGATCATCGCGACAGAGACGAAGCGGCGGTTCGTGGAGCTCTCCGCCACGGCCTCGGGCGTGAAGGAATTACGCGACGTGCTCGAGGCGGCCCGCCTCCGGCTCGAAGACGATGGCCAGCACACCTGCCTCTTCATCGACGAGATCCACCGGTTCAACAAGGCTCAGCAGGACGTGCTCCTGCCCGACGTGGAAAGCGGCGTGATCGCGCTCATCGGGGCGACCACGCAAAACCCCTTCTTCGCGCTCACAAGCGCATTGGTGAGCCGCAGCCGGATCTTCGAGCTCGAAAGCCTCTCGCGAGACGACATCGCCGAGATCCTCAGGCGGGCCGCCGCCGACCGCGCCCATGGCCTCGGCAGCGAGCAGGTGACGATCACGCCGGAAGCGCTCGAATTTCTCGTGGAGACCTCTGACGGCGACGCCCGGCGGGCCCTCGGGGCCCTCGAGATCGGCGTGCTGTCGAGCAGCGAGCGGCCGCTCGTCTTCACGCTCGCGCTCGCGCAGGAAAGCGTGCAGCGGAAGGCGATCCAATACGACTCGGGCGACACCCATTACGACTGCGCCAGCGCCCTGATCAAGAGCATCCGCGGGAGCGACGGCGACGCCGGCCTCTACTGGCTCGCGCGCATGCTCGAAGGAGGCGAAGACGTGCGGTTCCTCTCGCGGCGGCTCGTGATCCTCGCCAGCGAAGACATCGGCAATGCCGACCCGCGGGCGCTCATGATCGCGGTGGCGGCGATGCAGGCGACGGAGTTCGTGGGTCTGCCCGAGTGCCAGCTCACGCTCGCGCAGGCCGTCACGTATTTCGCGCTCGCCCCCAAGAGCAACGCCTGCACGACGGCGATCGGGGCGGCCCGGCGCGATGTCCGCGAGAAGCAGGTGATCCCGGTGCCGCGGCACCTACAAGACAAGCATTACGCCGGCGCGAAGCGGCTCGGCCACGGACAGGGCTACGCCTATTCCCACGATGCGCCCGACGGCATCGCTGCGCAGGACTACCTGGGCGTGGAAAAGCGGTATTACGAGCCGACCGACCGCGGCTTCGAGCGGGATCTCGCTGAGCGGCTCGCTGAAATCCGCCGGCGGCTGCACGACCCGAAGGCGATGCACGACCCGAAGGCAATGCACGGGCCGTGATCCGCCCCCGGCATGGACGCGGCAAAAAGTGTGGTAAACTGCTTCAGCCAGGACACTGGTGGTGGCTATAGCTCAGTTGGTTAGAGCACTAGATTGTGATTCTAGGGGTCGCGGGTTCGAGTCCCGTTAGCCACCTTTTGCTTCTGCTCATTTCTGAGCACCGCCCAGGTCGAGCCTCTTCCACTGGCGGCCGGTCAGTTTCGCCGCGTTTTCGACCGAGAGCGGACCGTTGTCTTTGAAGGTGAGCGACTGCAGCTTCGGCATCGCGGCGATGGCCGCGGCCGATGCTTCCGTGACACCGGTCTCCCGGATGGAAAGCTCCTTGAGGTTTGGCAGGCCGGCGATCACCTGCACCGTGGCGTCGGTCATCCGCGGCAGGCTCCAGATGTCGAGCACCTCGAGCTGCTGGGCCGACGCCAGGTGGCGCAATCCCTCGTCGCCCAGGCTGGCCAGTTCGTGCAGGTAGAGCCGCTTGAGCTGCGGCAGCCGCTCGAGCACCGCGAGCCCCGGGTCGCCGACATCGGGCAGATCCCGCAGCGTCAGGCGGGCGAGCGGCATCCCCACGAGCGCGAGCACGCCCTCCGAGCCAAATCCCGGGCAACGGAAGATTTCGAGCGAGGAGAGTTTCGAGAGCTTCGCCAGGTGGGGCCCGGCCGCATTGGTGATCGCGAAGTCCTGCATGAGCAGCGATTCGAGCGCCGGGCTCGCAGCCAGATCGGATAGACCCTCATCGGTGACGGCCGTGCTGCGATGCTTGAGCGCGGTGAGCTGCGGCAGCTTACCGACTGCGGCCAGTGTCATGTCGCCGGCCTCCATTTTGCCCCGCAGGTCGATCGAGCGCAACTGCCGCATCTTGGAGAGGCGCCGGAGGTTGAGGTCGTTGAAGCGATTCTGAAGCAGCGTCAGCCGCTCGAGTTTCGCGAGGTCGGCGATCGTCTTCACGGCCGCACCAGTCAGGTTGGTGTTGGACGAAAGGTCGAGCTCGACCAGCCCCGGAAACGACTGCACGATCGTCTTGACGCCGGCATCCGTGATGGCGCTATTCGTCAGCGCCAGCGTCTCGAGATGCCCCAGGCCCGTGAGCCGGCCCACCATTGCGTCGTCGAGCGCACGGCAGTTTTGGATCCGCAGCGTCCGCAGGTCGCCGAGTCGGCCGAAGAGCGCGACATCGTCGGCCGTGAGTTCCGAACCGTCCTCGATCGAGATCTGCGTCAACGCTCCGGCGTCGTCGAGCTGGTATTTCGCCCGCTTGCCCAGGGCCTCGAGCCGCGTCTTCGCCAGTTGAACGTCGGCAGCCGTCGCCGGCTCGGCCACGGCGTGCTGACCGCCGATGGCATACGTTCCAAACATCGCGAAAAGCACAAAAATCAACCGCATCAGATTCTGCATGAAGACCTCGCTAGTCGAGCCGGTAGCCGGATGGGTAGGTCGGCTTGATCAGGTCGGCCACGCGGGGCGTCTTGAGGTCGGCGAGATTGGTGACCTGCAGGTTCTTGGCATCCCATTCGACCTTCTCGCCCCACTCGCCCATCGTGCCGTTGGGGCCCCCTTGGGCTGCGGCCCAGACGGCGAGGTTGCCCAGCAGGATCGTTTCGGTCAGCGGCCCGCCGCGATCGACGAAATTTGAATGGCAGATCTTCGGATTGCCGGCCTGCTTCGCCCGGAACAATTCGAACATGTTGTTGACGTCGTTGCCCTTGCCTTTGTCTTCGGGGGCTTCGAAATCGGCCTCTACCTTCTCGACGCCGCAGAGACGGTATGTGCCGCAGTAATCGTCGGAGCTGTAGAAGGCTCCCTTCTCGCCGACGATCAAGACGCCGCTGTCGGAGACCTCGGTGATGCCCCACTTGTCGAAGACCTCCGCCGGCGGCTTGTTGCCCTTGCGGTCATACCACCAGAAAGGGATCGCCGGCCGCTCGGCCGTCGCCGGAAACTCGAACTTGATGATCGAGCTCGCCGGGAAACTGTCGAAATCATGGCCGGTGGTCTTTGCCACGACCGAAATCGGATCGCGGAGGCCGCAGGCGGCGAAGGGCACTGTCAGCATATGGCAGGCCATGTCGCCGAGCGCCCCAGTACCGAAGTCCCACCAGCCGCGGTGCTGGAAGGCGTGGTAGAGGCCGGGCCAGTATTCCCGCGGCGGGGCCACTCCCAGCCAGCTTTTCCAGTCGAGCCGCTCGAGCACACGGCCGATCTCTTTTTGCTTTTTCGCGACGAGTTCGGCGACGATCTCGACAACTTCCTCGGCGGTCGTGGTCGGATCCTCCTCCTCGTCGACCTGCCGCATCGCCTCCGTCTGGTACTTCCGGATGTTCATCCGCCGATTCGGACCCTGCGCCCAGACGGGCCGATTCGACCACGCATAGACCTCCTGAAGGGGGCCGAGCACGCCCGACCGCAGCTGCGCGATCGCCTCGCGGGAGGAGGGAAGGGCGGTGCCCTGGTTGCCCATCTGGGTGCAGACGCCTGTTTCCTGGGCGACCTTGGCCAGCAGCCGAGCCTCGTAGATCGTTCGTGTCAGCGGCTTTTGCGTGTAGCAGCTGATGCCCATCCGCATCGCGTCGAGCGTGATCGGGGCATGCATGTGGTCCGGCGTGCTGATTACGGCGATGTCGATATTCTTGCCGTGCTTGGCGAGGAGCTCCCGGTAGTCGGTGAACCGTTCCGCATCCTTGAACTTCTCCGCCTTCGCCTTGCTCTCGAGCGTGTTGCGATCGACGTCACAGATTGCGATCACGTTGCCGAAGAGGGACGCATTGTCGGAGTCGCTTCCTCCCTTGCCCCCCACGCCGATGCAGGCGATGTTGAGCTGCTCGTTGGCTGATTGGCTCCAGGCGGGACGGCCGCCGGCGGCGACAAAATAGCCGGCTCCGGCCAGGGATGCGGTCTGCAGAAAACCGCGACGCGTGGTGGCTGACATGCGAATCTCCTCGACGTTTGCTTCGGATTCTGCTGCGAGTCTTTTGGGTGCGGAACTCGGCTGTGGCCCGCCCTCGCATCGTAATCGTTCAGCGGGCTGGGCGATACCCGTCAGGGGGCCGCGAGGGGCGGTGCCAAACCGTGATCATTGTGCGGTTTCTGCGGGCTGTTTGACTCTCCCGGCGGGGGGCAGTAAGACACGAATGCATTGCGGCTCCAGGCCGCTTTCCCCCCGCCCCCGTTCGCGGAGATCCCGACCATGATACTTGGCAAGCTCTGGAAGACGCTCGCGGCGCAGATGAACAAGATCGCCAATTTTTTCTGGACGGCCGATCCGATCGCGCAGCTGCAGTATGAATACGACAAGGCGGTCGACCAGATGAAGGAGGGTCGCGAGGGGCTCGAGCAGTATCGGGCGCTCGTCGAGCGGGTGACGCGGCAGGTCAACGGTGACCGCGAGCACGTGCGGAAGCTCGAAGCCCAGGTGAAGGCTTACCTCCAGATCGGCGAACGCGAGACGGCCTCGAAATTCGCGCTCGAGCTGCAACGGGCCAAGAAAGAGCTCGCGGAGAACGAGGCCCAGCTCAAGCTCCACGAGACGGCCTACGGCAACAACGTGACGAAGATCCAGCACGCCACGAAGAAGCTCGCCGACCTCAAGCAGAAGATCCAGAAGTATGACGCCGAACTGAAGCTCAGCCGCGCCGAGGCGGAGCTCGCCAAGCTCGCCACGAGCTTTAACTTCGACATCACGACCGACTTCGGCCAGATCGAGGACGTGATCCAGGACAAGATCGGGCTCAACCGGGCGAAGGTGCGGGTGGCGGCCGATCTCTCCGGCGAGGGCCTCGAGAAGATCAAGGCCGAGCAGACCGTGGAAAAGAACATGGCCGATCAGGCGCTCCGCGACTTCGAGATCGAGATGGGCATGGTCACCCCCGAGACCGTGGGCGTGAAGGCCGACGACAAGGAGCTTGGCTCGGAGCGGGCGAAGCAGAAGCAGTCGTAAGCCCCCCTCACCTCCGGAGCTGCAACTGTGGCCACTGCCGCGTCTCCTTCTCCATCGCTCGGCACGTCGCCTGAGACCGCCGGTCGCGGCGCCTCGCTGCCGGCCTGGTGCCCCCAGTGGGCCGAACGGCTCGGTGACGCCTATCTCTCCGGCACGAGCTGCATGTTTCTCCTGCACGGCAACGTGCGGGATCTCGTGGCCGTGGCGCCCCCTGGCGCCGACGCGGCGACCGGCTGGGGCACCGTGCCCGACTTTCTCGCGCGGGAGATGTTTGGCCGCTGGGACATCGTCTTGGGCTACGACGTGGGCAAGGGTCTGCGGCCGCTGGCCGGCCCCGATCCCAACCGCCTCCGCTCCATGGCCCAGTGGCTCACCGAGCGGCTTGGCAACGCCACGCAGTGGCCGCGCGATCCCGACGCGGCGGTGGCGGCGATCGACGCGCTGCTCGAGCGCAACCTGCTCGAAGCCCCCGAGCAACGCAAGCGGATCGCGCTCGTGCTCGACTACGCCCAGTTTCTCGCCCCCGGCGGCGAGGGCTCCCGCTCGAGCGCAAGCCGGCTCGTGCGGCTGCTCGCCTGGGCCACGAACCCCCTGCTGCGCCGCGTGAACGTGTCGATCGTGCTCATCACCGACTCGATGGCGGAGATGCATCCGCGGCTCGTGGCGAACCCCGCCGTGACCACGATCGACGTGCCACTCCCCGTGGCCGCCGAGCGGGAACGCTTCGCCGTCGCCACCGCCACGGCGGCCGGCGTGCCCGCCGCGGAGATGGAGGCGGTGACGCGGACGGCGGCCCTGGCCGGCGGCCTCACGCTCGAAAGTCTGCGGGCGATCATCACGATGTCGGCCCGCGAGGGCACCGCCCCTGACGGCCCCGAATTCGCGCTCAAGAAGAAGGACCTGATCGAGCGATCCTGCCAGGGGCTCATCGAGTTCATTCAGCCGCGGCTCACGCTCGACGCCGTCGCCGGCCATGCCGCCGCGAAAAACCGGCTCGAATCCGACGCTCGCGCGATCAAGCGGGGGCAGTTCGAGAGCGCCCCGATGGGTTACCTGATCTGTGGCCCCGTCGGCACCGGCAAGAGCTTCATCGCCGAATGCTATGCCGGCAGCGTGGGCATCCCTTGCGCCGTGCTGAAGAACTTCCGCAGCAAGTATGTCGGCGAGACGGAGGGCAACCTCGAACACGCCCTCGACGTGCTCCGCAGCCTCGGCCCGGTGGTCGTGATCATCGACGAGGCCGATGCGGCGCTCGGCAACCGGCAGTCCGACGGCGACTCGGGCACGAGCGCCCGTGTGTTTTCCATGATCGCCCGCCAGATGGGCGACACGCGGTATCGCGGCAAGATCGTCTGGATGCTGCTCACGAGCCGCCCCGATCTTCTGCCGATCGATCTCAAGCGGCAGGGCCGAGCCGAGGTGCACATCCCGCTCTTCTATCCGCACGACCAGGCGGAGATGGAAGCGATGTTCACGGCGATGGCGAGGAAGAGCCGCGTGAAGCTCGCCCCCGGCCTGCCCGGCCCGGTGGATCTCTCGCTCGGCCTCTCGGGGGCCGACATCGAGAGCGTGGTGCTCGCGGCGCGGCGGAAGGGGCTCGAGCGGGCCGCCGATGCCGGGAAGCCGGCCCCCGATACGATCTCAGCCGAGGATCTGAAGGCCGCGCTCGACGACTTCATGCCGAGTGCCCAGGGCCTCGAAAAAGAGATGCAGGAGATCGCGGCGGTGCTCGAGTGCACCGAGAAGCGGTTCCTGCCGGAGCGCTGGCAGAAGGAAGTGAGCCAGCCCGGCGGCCGCTCGCGGCTACAGGAAAGGCTCGCCGCGATCCGCGAAGTGATCAGTTCATGACCCGCCATCCATCACCCCCGAGGAGAGACGCCATGGCCAAGCCCAATGACTCGAAGGCATCCCGCGACAAGACCCCGTGGTTCGACGCCGGCAGCGATTCGGAGCTGCTCACCGAATATGCACGCAAGCTTGACTCGTTTCTCGACGTCGTCGCCGACGGCAAGGTCGATGCCAAGGAGCTCGAGGCGCAGGAGCAGCGGGTGGTGAAACTGATGAAGGAGGTTGAGCCGCTTCTGCCGCCGGAGGCCCACGCCAAGGTGACGGAACTGCTCTGCGAGGTGACGGCCTACGACCTCATGAACACGCTCCACATGGCTGGCAAGTCGCGGCCGAAGACCAAGTTTCGCGGGTAACGCGCCCAATCCGGCGTGGGGCTGCCCATGCCCCATCGCCGGACGTTCACTGCGGCCCTCCGGGCCTTCGTTCTCTCGGAGGCGACTGCGCTCCGCCATCCATGGCTCCGCTGGTCGCCTACGCCGGCTCCCGGGGCACGGGCAGCCCCGCGCCTCGTCAACCGACCAAGGCCAGACAGGCACAGAGGCCTGTCCTACGCCAGGCCCGGATGGCCGGGTAAGCACCAGCAACCGGAGGTTGCCAAGGAAAGTTTGGCAGGATGCCAAGACTTTCCGTGTATTTAGTCGAGCCAGTCCTGCTCCTCGAGCCGTTCCGGCGTGTAGACGTCGGTGACGTAGCTGATGTCTTTCGAGATGAGCGACTCGACTTCGAGCTTGAAGCCGTTCTTGAGCATCGTCTCGATCTCCTTCTGCCAGCCCTTCTTTTCGGCGAACCACGGGTAGGCGGCGATCTGCTTGGCCCGCTTGATGTCGGTGTCGTTGAGGGCGATCTGCACGCTCTGCGACAGCTTGCAGCGGTCGTAGTCGCGGGAGCGGATGCCGAGGAAGCGGGCGGCCGGGATCGCCATTCGCTTCGACTCGTAGGCGAGGTTGATCGAGCCCTGCTTGAGCACCGAGTAGATGTAGTAGCCCCAGGGATCGTTGTCGAGCAGGCAGTAGACCGGGAGCTTCAATTCATTGTGGAGCCGGTAGAGCATCCGGCGCACGCCGCGGGGCGGCTGGCCGCCGCCGTGGGTGAGCAGGCAGGAATGCTTCCGCCAAAACTTATCTTCGTTGAACCGGCGCCAGACGGTGTCTTTTTCGACGTGGAGAATGAACTTCGCGTCGCACGACTTGAACTTCACGATGTCGGCTTCGACGATCGACGGGATCGAGTAGCCGCCGGAGCCCATGCGGGAGCAGTCGATCTCGTCGCCCGAATCGACGAGCGTGATCGGCCCCACCATGCCGCCGCGGTTGCTGGCGTAGACGTGGAGTTCCTCGCGGAGGCTTTCGAGCGTCACCTCGAGATCCTCGATGATCGGGTCGCACTCCTCCTGCGTGGCGAAGGTCTCCTCGCGGGTGCCCTCGATCGTGTGCTTGAGCAGGTAGTAGAGACCTCGGATGCTCGTGGTCTTCTGCTGGTCGATGAGCGCCTTGCAGCCGGTGGCCACGAGTAGCGTCTGCATGTAGCTCTTCGCCTGCGAGAGGTTGAAAAGCTGGCGGCGGTTCGTCTGCCCGCCCATCTCGATGATCTTCCGCGACTTGTTGAAGCGGACGTTCGAGAGGCTACGCGTGGGGATGTCGAGATGCGGATCGCGCCGCTTCTCGGCGGCGGCGGCGACCTCGTTGGCCAGATCGACGATCAGGTTCAGCGTCTTGACGTCGATCGGCGGCAGCTTCGACTTCGCCGTGGTGGATTTCCTGGTGCGTTTCGCAGTCGAGGCCATGCGGGCGGGAACTCTCGGGTCTTGCTCGGGTCTAGGATGCCTGTCGAAGCAGGCATCCTACCCTCCCGCAAAACCGGAGGCTAACAGCGGACGTCGTCGGCGCTGCCCACGGCCTTCACGCGGCGGAGGAAGTGCGGGCCCTCCATCGGCCGAGATTCCTCAGCCTGTTTCGCCTCGGGGGCGGGCTGCCGCAGTTGGCGGGCCGAGAAAAACTCGGCGATCCGGCCGACCACGGTCCGCTGCTCGGCGGGCTCGAGCTCGGGAAAGATCGGCAGGGCGAGGGTTTCCTCGGCGGCTCGTTCCGTTTCGGGCAGGTCGCCCTTCTGCCATCCGAGCGGCGCGAAGCACTGCTGGAGGTGCAGCGGAACGGGGTAGTAGATCTCGGTGCCGACGTTGCACTTCGCGAGGTGGGCCCGGAGGGCATCGCGGCGGCCGCCGGCCACGCGGATGACGAACTGATTCCAGACGTGGCGGCCCCGCGGCTCGTCGCCAGGAATCGCGACGTGCTCGTCGAGATCATATTGGGAGAAGAGTTCCATGTAGCGGGCGGCATTTTGCTGCCGGGCCGTGGTCCAAGCGTCGAGGTGCGGGAGTTTTACCCGCAGCACCGCGGCCTGGATCGAGTCGAGACGGCTGTTGATGCCGACCACCTGGTGATAGTAGCGCGGCTCCATGCCGTGCACGCGGAGGAGCTTGAGCGACTTGGCGAGATCGTCGCGGGTGGTCGTGAGGAAGCCGCCGTCGCCGACGCCGCCGAGGTTTTTCGTGGGATAGAAGCTGAAGCAGCCGATGTCGCCGATGGCGCCCGAGCAACGGCCGTGCCAGGTGGAGAGGATCGACTGCGCGGCATCCTCGATCACGGGAACACCCGCGGCCTTGGCGATCGGCAGGATCGCGTCCATGTCGGCGGTGCGGCCGAAGAGATGGACGGGGATGATCGCCTTCGTCCGCTTGCTCACCTTCCGCTGCACGTCGGTGGGATCGATGAGGTAGGTGTGCGGATCGATGTCGGCGAAGATCGGCACCGCGCCGAGCCGCGTGACGGCGCTGGCGGTGGCGAAGAACGTGTAGCTCGGGAGGATCACTTCGTCGCCCGGCTTGATGTCGATCGCCATCAATGCGAGCAGCAATGCATCGCTGCCGGAGGCGCAGGAGATCACGTGGGGCACTTCGAGGGCGCGGGCCAGCTCGGCTTCCAGCTCGGCGACGTCGGGCCCAAGCACGAAACGGCCGGAATCGCAGACCCGCTCGATCGCCGTGCGGATCTCCTCGCGGAGGACGGCATACTGCCGGTCGAGGGCAAGCAGGCCGACCGCGGGCAGGAAGCCACCCGTCTCCGGAGCATCGTCGGCGGAGTTGGCGTGCTTCTCGCTGGCGTTTGCGGGCAGGATCGACGTGTTCGGGCGGATCATGATGGCCGGTTCTCCGGGGCGTTCTCGTGCGGGAGGCGCCATGCAGTCGACCCTGCAGGTCGCGCCGCCTCTGCTGTCGAGATCGTCACGATCGCCCCATTCGCTACAGTCATTTGCTCGTGGTGGTGAAAGGATCCGTGCGCGGGCGCACGCCTTGGACGGAAGTCGGGGAAATACGAGAGGTTGCGCGCAGGGTCAATGCCATCCATCCGGGGTGCCTGCGGGAGGATCGTGGCAGCGGCTGCTGGCCCTGATCGGGCACGAAAGCAAGGGGATGGGCAGGCTGGGAAGGATGCCGCGCGGCAGGCCGCCGCAGTTGCCCAGCCTGAAAAGTTTGACATCCGCCCGTCTCGCACCCTAGATTCCTGCGAGTTCCGAGTCTCGCACCCTGCTGGCGGTCAGCCGCTTGCAAGCGGGAGAAAGGTGGAGTTGGGCAGTCGCTCGTCGCTGTTGCAGCGGAGAGCACGCCAGTCGGATGGGATCCATAGCGATCATCGATCTCGGGCAGATTGCCCAGCGGCTCGGCCTGCGTGCGGCCGGCGTGGAGGCGGTCGTCCACCTCCTCGACGAAGGAAACACCGTTCCCTTCATCACCCGGTACCGCCGCGACCAGACCGGGGGTCTCGACGAGGTCGATGTGAGGCGGGTCGCCGAGAGCGTCGGCAAGGCCCGGCAGCTCGCCGATCGCAAGCAGACGATCCTGCGCACGATCCAGGGGCAGGGGAAACTCACCCCTGAACTGACAGCACTCATCGAAGGGGCCGACAGCCCCAAGCAGCTCGAGGACCTCTATCTTCCCTTCAAGCCCCGGAAGCTCTCGCTGGCGGAAGTTGCCCGGCAGCGACGGCTCGAGCCCCTCGCCCGCGAGATCATCGCCGCCGATGTCGCGGCTGCCGACCTCGACGCCCGCGCCGCGGACTTCGTGGATGCCGATGGTCAGGTGGCCACCGCGGCCGACGCGCTCCTCGGCGTGGGCCATATCATCGCCGACGATTTCAGCGAGCGGGCCGACGTGCGGCAGCGGCTGCGGGCGATTCTCTACAAGAAGGCCCACCTCAAGAGCCAGCGGGTGGAGAGCGAAGGCAAGGCGCTCTCCAAGGATGAAAAGCACTTTCGCGATTACTTCGACTATTCCGAGCATATCCAGCGGATTCCGCCGCATCGGGCGCTGGCGATCAACCGCGGCGAACGGGCAAAGCTGCTCAAGGTGCGGATCGACGGGCCGGCGGAGGAACTGCAGGCCGCCGCCGAAGAATTGCTCGTGCCAACCGGCCATCTCCATGCCGATTTTCTGCGCGGGTGTGTCCGCGATGCCCTCGCCCGACTCGTGCTGCCGAGCCTCGAGCGCGAGATCCGGCGCGAGATCACCGAATTTTGCGAGTCGCACGCCGTGGAGGTCTTCGCCCGCAACCTCCGCAACCTGCTTCTGCAGCCGCCGGTGGCGGGCCGCAAAGTGCTTGCCCTCGATCCCGGCTTCAAGAGCGGCTGCAAGGCGGTGGCGCTCGACGAATGCGGCAACCCGCTCGACCATGCCGTGCTCCATATCATCGGCAAGAAGGAGAAGCGTGACGCGGCGGCCCTGAAGATCGTCGAGCTCGTGAAGGCCCACGGCTGCACCGTCATCGCCGTCGGCAATGGCACAGCGGGCCGCGAGACGGAATCGCTCGTGGCGGAACTCGTCGCCGGCGAGCTCAAGGAGCTCGATGTCGGGTATGTGATCGTCAACGAGGCGGGTGCGAGCGTCCATTCGACGAGCGGCTATGCCCGCGAGGAGCTGCCCGGCCACGAGGCGGCCGTGCGCGGCGCGATCTCGATCGGTCGCCGGCTGCAGGATCCGCTCTCCGAGCTCGTGAAGATCGAGCCGGCCAACATCGGCGTCGGCCTCTACCAGCATGACGTGAAAGCCCGCCACCTGCATGCCTCGCTCGACGCCGTCGTCGAGAGCTGTGTGAACTACGTGGGCGTGGACGTGAACACCGCGAGCCCGGCGCTCCTGCGATATGTCTCGGGCTTGAACCAGACCACCGCGAAGGGCTTTCACGAGTGGCGGGCGAAGAACGGCGCCTTCACGTCGCGGCAGCAATTCCTCGAGGTACCGGGATTCGGCGAGGCGGCGTTCGTGCAGGCCGTGGGCTTCCTCAAGATCACCGGCGGCGTGAATCCGCTCGATTCGACCTGGATCCATCCCGAGAGCTACGCCGTCGCCGAGAAGGTGCTCGAGCGGCTTGGCGGCAGCTTCGAGGTGCTCACGAGCCGGCAGCAGGCGGAGACCCTCGCCGAGAAGGCGGCGGCCCTCGATCTGCCCGCGCTGGCGGCTGAGCTTGGCGTGGGACGGCTGCTTCTGGCCGACATCGTCGAGCAGCTCGCGCGGCCCGGCCGCGATCCCCGCGAAGACCTGCCGAAGCCATTCTTCAAGAAGGGCGTGCTGAAGCTCGAGGATCTCGAGGTGGGCATGGAGCTCATGGGCTCGGTGCTCAACGTGGTGGACTTCGGCGCCTTCGTCGACATCGGCCTCCATGACAGCGGCATGGTGCACATCAGCCAGCTCTCGAGCCGCTATGTGCGCGATCCACATGAAGCGGTCAGCGTGGGGCAGATCGTAAAGGTCTGGGTGCTCGAGATCGACAAGGCACGGCGCCGCGTGGCGCTGACGATGATCCAGCCCGGCACCGAACGGCCGCAGCCGCAGAAGCGGCAGCGACCAGAGAAGGGGGAGCGTCGTCCCAGGCCTGCCCAGCAGCCGCAGGGCGGCGATGGCCAGCCCGCGCCCCCGTCATCAGCTCGCCCTCCGCGCCGTCAGCCAGCCGTCCGGCCGCCCCGCGAACCGCAGCCGCGGTCCTACACGGCTGTCGCCAAGAAGCCCCCGAAGCCGATCACGAAGGAGATGCGCGAGGGCAAGGAGCCACTGCGCACGTTCGGCGATCTGAAGCAGTTTTTCGAGAAGCGCGAGTCGGCCGGCGAAGGCGAGTAGGACAGGCTTCAGCCTGTCAAAGGAAACCGCTTCCTCCGGAAGCGGATCCAGCTCAGGCGAAATACGTGGCAGGCTGAAGCCTACCCTACCCGGGCAGGCTGAAGCCTACCCTACCCGGGCAGGCTGAAGCCTACCCTACCCGGGCAGGCTGAAGCCTACCCTACCGTTCGCGGAACGTGATCCGGCCCTTGGTGAGGTCGTAGGGGGAGAGTTCGACCTTCACCTTGTCGCCCGGGACGATGCGGATGAAGTTTTTCCGCATTTTGCCGGCAACGTGCGCGTTGACGATGTGGCCGCCGGTGATCTGCACGCGAAAACGCGTGTTGGCGAGGGCCTGCGTGACGACGCCCTCCACTTCGAGTGCCTGTTCTTTTTCGGCCATGGGTTTCCTTGTGGGCTCAAACGGACCTTCAAAAGGGTATCGCCGGGCCGCGGCACCGTCCAGCGGGCGTCATTCGTCGCCGCCGGCCTGCGGAGCGGAGCCCGAGGCCTTCCATTTGAGAAAAGCGTCGAGAAAGCCGTCGAGATTGCCGTCGAGCACGCTCTGGAAGTTGCCCACGTAATGGCCCGTGCGCTGGTCCTTCACCCGCTGGTCGGGGTGGAGGAAGTAGTTGCGGATCTGCGAGCCAAACCCCGTCTTCGGCTGCTGCTTGTAGCGAGCGAGCTGCTCCGCCTCGCGTTTTTCCTCCTCCAGCCGCGCAATCCGTGAGCGGAGCATCTTGATCGCCGTCGCCCGGTTCTTGTGCTGGCTGCGCTCGCTCTGGCACTGCACGACGATGCCGGTGGGGAAGTGGGTGAGCCGGATGGCGCTCGACGTCTTGTTGACGTGCTGGCCGCCGGCGCCGCTGGCGCGGAAGACGTCTTCGCGGATATCTTCGTCCTTGATTTCGACCTCCGTGTCGTCGTCGGAGATTTCCGGCGAGACATCGACGGCCGCGAAGCTCGTCTGCCGCTTGCCTTCGGCGTTGAAGGGGCTGATCCGCACGAGCCGGTGGATGCCCGTCTCCCCCTTGAGGTATCCGTAGGCCCATGGGCCGCGGATGGCGACGGTGGCGCTCTGGATGCCAGCCACGGCGTCGTCCTGCCGGTCGAGCAGCTCGACGGCATAGTCGTGCTTCGATGCCCATGCCGAATACATCCGCAGGAGCATCTCCGCCCAGTCGTTGGCGTCGGTGCCGCCGTCACGGGCATTGATCGAGACGATCGCGTCGGAGGAATCGTGCAGGCCGGAGAGGAGCGACGTCAGCTCGAGGGCATCGACCAGCTTCTCGAGCCGGTTGGCCTCTTGAGCGAGCTCCGCCTCGAGCGACGCATCTTCGCGGGCGAGTTCCTCGAGCGCCTCGAGATCGCGGCCCACGGCCAGACCTTCCTCGAGCGGCTTGAGGATCGAATTGACGCTCTTCAGTTCGGCGACGGTGGCCTGGGCCTTCTCGTTGTTGTCCCAGAAATTCGCCTGCCCCATCGCGTCTTCGATGCGGGCGGCCGACTGCTTGCGGCCTTCCCAGTCAAAGGGAGTCCCGCAGCTGCAGCAGGCGGGCCCGGATCGCTTCGGCGCGGTTAAAGAGAGCTGTATCCATGCAGCGAATTCTACGGGCCGCCATCCCCACCGAGAAGCCGCCGCGGTTTCCGCCTACCTGCGAGCGCGGGCGGCCGTGCGATTGAAGTCTTGGAGCGTGGCGAAGGCGGCGGCAAGGGCCGTTCGCGACAGGGCGTCGTCGTTGACGATGAGCCCCGTGGCACGGCGCTCGGTCTCGGAAAGCCTTCCGCCATTGGTCGATGTCAACTGCACGAGGAACGTCTCGTTGGCCTCGCGAATCCGGTCACCGACCACCCAGATGACGACCGTTGCCGACTGCTGCCCGGATCTGATCACCACGCGGCCGGCTCCGCCGAGATAATCGCGGCCCGCGAGGGCCGTGCCGTTGGCAGTTTTCCAATTGATTGTGACATTCCGTGACGCGGTGGCGGACAGCGTGATGGCGAACGAGAGCCGCGTGCGGCCTGAGTTTCCCTCCATCACGGCCGCCGACGCGATCGATACCGTGGGCAGCGGAGCGGGGGGCGGGGTCGGCGTCGGAGTGGGGGATGGTGTCGGTGTGGGTGATCCCCAGAGGGCACCCGTCGCGGCATCGACCACCGCGGCATAGCGATAGGCCGTGGCCAGCGGCTCGTCCATCCGGTGGAGCTTCGCGAAATCACCCCACGACGAGGGGCCGGCCTGCCCGGTGAACTGGAAGTCCACGAAAAGATCCATGCCCACCGCATCGAGACCCTTGAGGTAGTCGCGATAGATGTCGCCCATTCGCGGATCGTTGGCCGCGGCGTAGAAGGCGTTTTGGTAGGGAGCGCTGCGGCCGTCGAGATGCTGGCCCCCCTCGTAGGCCACGAGCTGGATGTCGCGGCCGAGCCGGCTGGTCCACGCGTCGGCCAGCGTCTGGTGGCTGCGAGCCCAGCCCACCGCCTCGGTAACGGCGGCGCGGGAGTCGGCGATCACCTGATCGACCGTGGTGGCCGAGGTGTAGGTCGCCCGCCGCTCGTCGTTGGGACTGAAGTAGGGCGCGATCGCGATGGCATCGAAAGACCCACCCATGCTCTCGACGACCCGATTGGTCACCCAATCATTGGCGGCCCAGCCGGCGGCCACGCGCACGAGGCGACCGCTCTGCCCGGCAAACACCTCGCTCCAGATATCGAGATCGCGCTTCGCTTCGCGGCCGGCCACCTGCCAATTGTCGAGGCCGGCGTATTCGGGCCGTGCGGTCTGCGCCTCCACCCAGTGCGAGGCTTCGAAGCCCCAGCCGAAGTTCCAGATCTCGTTCGACCACTCGACGTAGGCCTTGCGGCCCGGCTCGAGGTTTTCGCGGACATACGTCGCGAAGTTGCGGACGAACGTGTCGTCGGCCATGTGGGGCATGTTGAACCACGGATCGGCGTCGAGTTCATTGGCCAATTGCACCATGTATTCGAGCGAGACACCATTGGCGAGCGGCTCGGATGGGGAGCCGTCGCTGCCGGAGCCCTGGCGGATGTCGGCGGCATCGCGCCGGTCGGCCCAGGTGCGGATGTCGGAGGTATTCGTCTCCTGCATCCCCATGAAGCGGATCACGCGAAACGGAGCAAGACGCTCCTTGAAGAGCGGATGAAAAGGGGAGAATCCTGCGCCGGGCTGCCACCGCTGGCCGGCGAACGACTGGCCGTTCCAGGTGGGCATCCAGACGTTGAAGTTGCGCACCGGGTCGGCGGCGCTCGTCTCCTCGATCCGCATCAGGATGCCATCGTTGCCGGGCGTCACGGCGAGGTCGGCGTAGTTGCGGCCGGCGGGCGTGCGTCCCGTCGAGGTCGCGCGGGCATCGAATCCAAACGACACCGTGCCCGTGCCATCCCATTCCGCCCGGTAGGTCCCGGCCGGATAGGCGCCCCCCGTGTCGCGAAACATGAGCGTGGCGGCCATCTGCCGGATCGTCTGGCCGCTCGCATTGACGCGGCTGCTCAGGCTCATGACGTTGCCATTGGCATCGACCTGCGCTGGATTGGCCGCCCCGACATCCCAGGTCGTCTCGTAGGTGGCCGTGTTGAACTCCTGCGTGATCCAGCCCCGCGAGGCCTTGAAGGCGTCGGTGAACGTCCAGGCGGGCGACCAATCGACGATTGCTTCGAGGTTCATCCCCACCCGCATGTGCTGGCCGTCGGCGGCCATGAGCGCGCGGTTTTCCAGGGCCTCGGGGGGGCAGAGCCGCGTTGCATTTCGCCTCGCCTTGACGCGTTTTGCGTCGCGCGGTGCCCTCGTTGTGTGCGACCGCTGGTCTTCCCTGCCCGGTTTCATGGCCGATCTCCCGCGAAATGCCCCCGAATGGTTTTTCCCGCTGGGCGGGCAAAGGGGGAAGGGGTGCAATCGGCGTGCCGAAGCCTGATTCTGGCAGCCTGAAGGCTACCCTACAGGCGCTCGATGCGGTTGCCGGGGAGGCGGCGGACGAGCCGCCGCATTTCGAGCACGCTCAGGGTGGAGAGCACCTGCGAGGCCGCCAGGTCGGATGTCTCGACGATCTCGTCGACCGTGGCCGAGCCGCGGCCGACGCAATCGAGCACGCTGCGCTCCACGGTGCCGAGCTGCAGTTCGGCGGCGCTTGTGATCGGCACGCCCTCGGGCGTCGTCGCAGTCTCAAAGAGCGGCCCGAATTCCTCGATGATGTCGTCCACACGGTGCACAAGCTTCGCGCCATCGCGAATCAGCGCATGGCAGCCGCCAGAGAGCCGGCAATCGATCGGCCCCGGCACCGCGAAAACCTCGCGGCCCTGCTCGTCCGCCAGCCGAGAGGTGATCAGCGCCCCCGACCGCTCCGCCGCCTGCACGACCACCGTGCCGAGCGACATGCCCGAGACGATCCTGTTTCGCTGCGGAAACTGTCCGCTGGCAGGCTCGCTCAGCGGCGGCACCTCGCTGACAAGGGCACCGTGCTTCGCGACCTCGGCCGCGAGCTCCTCGTGCTCGGGCGGATAGACATGGAGCACGCCGCTGCCGAGCACGGCGATCGTGCGGCCGCCGGCGGCGATCGCCCCGCGATGGGCTGCTGCATCGATTCCGCGGGCCAGGCCGCTGACCACCGTGTAGCCGGCCCGGGCGAGGCTGCCGCCCAGCTGCTCGGCGACCTTGATGCCGTAGGCGGTTGCATGGCGGGAGCCCACGACCGCCACGGCGAGCGCGTCGCATGGAAGAAACGCCCCGCGCACGAAGAGTAGCCCGGGAGGGTCGTCGATCCGGGAGAGCAGGGGCGGATAGCCGTCGCTCCCCTCGAGCACGATGTCGACGGCCCGCTTCTGGCAGAGCGCGATGATCTCATCGGCGACGGGCGACGCGGCGGCCGCCGTGAGCGCGTCGGCGAGCTTCTTGCCGAGCCGGGCGACCGAGCTGAGCTCGGCGTGGCTTGCGGTGAAGATTCCGGCCGGCGAACCGAATCGCTCGAGAAGGAGCCTCCGAAAACGCGGCCCGATGCCCGGGACAGACGCAAGACGAACGTGATCGCGGAATTGCTCGTGCGTGAACATTTGTCACGTTGTAGCGTCGCGCGGGCGCGGCGTCAAACAACGTGCCGGGAAAGTAGACCGCTTCCTCCGGAAACGATCTGGATCCGCTTCGGGACGAAGCGGTCTACCTTAAGAGGAGCTGAAAAAGGTGTCAGGACTCTTTTCCGCTCCGGAAAAGAGTCCTGACACCTTTTTCAGCCGGCGGCGGCTTTCAGTTCGGCGAGGTGCTGGGCCGTGTTCACGAGGCGGTCCCAGTTTTTCTCGACGTATTCCGGCGGGCCGCCGATCTGGGCGACGACCTGCGCCACCTGCTCCGTCGGCACCATCTCGATCGCGTCCCATGGGCAGACCTTCAGATCGTAGGGATTCGACTTCTTGCCCGGAATGTGCACGCAGACCTCGCAGCCCATGCACCGCTCGATGTCGATCTCGCACCAGCTCTGCAGGTTGTGGAACTGGTCGTATTGCTGCACCTTCACGATGCAGTCGACCGGACAGACCTCGAGGCACGATTCGCAGCCCGTGCAGTTATCGGCGTTGATGACCGCCAATTCCTTCGGGAGCTTCTTGCGGGGACCTGCTTTTGCCATGGTGTGGAGATCGGCGGAAGGGGGGACGAAAATTCAACAGTTCACGATGCGAAATTATGGTAGCCCGTCGGAACGCTTCGGCAAAACGGCTGTTTTGCCCGGCTGCGGCTTCAGGTGGTTTCCCCCCGGATCAGGTCTTCCGGGGTCTGCCGCTGCCGAACCAGCCGGGGGCGGCCGCCATCGACGAGCACCTCGGCCGGCAGGGGCTTTGAATTGTAGTTGCTCGCCATCACGAAGCCGTAGGCCCCGGCGATCTCGATCACGAGGTAATCGCCCACCGCCGCCCGTGGCAGCCCGCGGGTGGCCACGAAGCCGCCGTCGGTCTGCGTGAAGATGTCGCCCGACTCGCAGAGCGGCCCGCCCACCGCCACCTCCTCCAGGTCGTGCGCCGCCGTGCCGTCGGCCGCGCAGAGGCTCATCGGATGGTAGGAGCCGTAGAGCACCGGCCGCGCGAGCGTGTTGAAGCCCGCATCGACGAGGATGTATTTCCGGCCCCCCTGCTTCTTCACCGCCCGCACTTCCGTCACGAGCGAGCCCGACTCGGCCGTGAGGTAGCGGCCCGGCTCGATCTCGAGGCGGATGCGGTGGCCAAACTGCTGCTCGAGCTTCTTGCGGGTGGCGTCCCAGAGCTGAAAGTAGCCGGAGAGATCGGCATGCACCTCGCCCGGCTTGTAGGGCACCGGCAGGCCGCCGCCGGCGGAGATCATGGTGAGCGAGCGGCCGATCTCGACCGCGACCCGTTCGAGCGACCCGGCCACTTCGGCCAGATGCACCAGATCCGTGCCGCTGCCGATGTGCATGTGCAGGCCGCTGACGGAGAGCCCGGCCCACTCCGCGCGGCGCAAGACGTCGGGAATCTCCTCGTGCCAGATGCCGTGCTTCGAGCCTTCGCCGCCGGTATTCGTCTTCTGGCTGTGGCCGTGGCCGAAGCCGGGGTTCACGCGGAGCGTCACGCTCGCACCCGGCACCCGCTCGGCCAGTTGCTCGAGCATGTCGGTCGAGCCGCAGTTGACGTGGATGCCGAGCTTCGCGACCGCGGCGAGGCTCTCACGATCGAAGATATCGGCCGTGTAGACGATCGGGTGCACCGGCGGCAATCCGTCGACGGCGGCCGCGCGGTCGGCATGCGGTGAATAGCCCGCGGCAAGCGCCCGGTGGATCTCCCCCGTGCTCACGGCATCGACCATCACCCCTTCGCGGCGAATGAGGTCGAGCACCGCCAGATTCGAGCAGGCCTTCTGCGCGAAGCGGATGGTGTCCCACGCGGCGAGGTCGCGGCAGCGGCGGCGGATCATCTCCGCGTCGTAGACATAGAGCGGGGTGCCATGCGTGCGGGCGAGTTCCGCGACGCTGACGCCGGCGATCGTTTCGCGGAGCCCCGGATGCCGGGGTGAGGAGGTGGTCGTGCTCATGGGCTGAGTGAGGAGATTCCTACTGGGGGAGAGGGACGGGGATCGGAAAGCCCTGCGGAAAACCCTGCGGCACCTGCGGCAGCGGCACACCGGCCGGCCCAGCGGGCGCCTGTGGCACGCCGCCGAGCGCGGCGAGGGCCTTGAGCACGCCGGCATCGGCTGAGAGCCGCGTGACGAGGCCGCGATCGACCGGCCGCACGAAGGCCTCGACCAGCGAACGCGGCGCCTCCTCGGCCCGCTTCGCGGCGGCGGCAGCCTGCGGCTGACCGGCCACGGTGTCGGCATACCGCAAGATGCGATTCATCGCCACCTGCACGTTGGCGATCGGCTTTGCCTCGGGATCGGCACGGCCGCTCGAGGCCAGGGCCGCGGCGATTCGCTGCGGCTGGTCGCCGCCGGTGAGCACGAAGGCATAGTTGGCCGCCACGGCGAGCGTGAGGTCGAGCGACTTGCCAACCGCGTCGGCCGCCGGCGAGTCGCCGAGGTCGATTGCGATGGAATGAAGATTGGCGGCCCCCGCCCTGCCGGTGTCGAACTTCACGGCGACGTTCTGCGGCATGGCACCAGCGCCGAAGAGCTTCTTCACCCGCTGCTCGAGCGCGGGGCCGTCGTTGATCCGCACGCCGGCCGTCATGACGGGCAGCGGCGACTGCTGCGTCGCGGCGGTCATGTCGATCGCGACGGCCGCATCGATCCCGCCGCTGGCGAGCGTCGCCTGGAGCAGTTCGCGGACGAGGCCGACGATCGTCTTCGTGAGCGGATCGTCGCTGCCCGGCGGCACCGCGCGGTCGAACGATTCGAGCACCTTGGCCCGCGACGCTTCCGTCACCGTCTGCGCTACATAGCCGCGAACAGCCGGACTGCCGCCATCGACCACCGCCGGCGTGGCCACCGTAAGCGTGCCCCGGCCGGTCGCGCCGAAGGCCGTGGCGGCGACGCTGCCCGGCACGGCGATCATGCGATTCTCGATAAACACGTTGCCGCTCGCGTCGTCGATGCCGAGGCCAAGCGCAAGCGACTCCGTCTGCCGCAGGCTGGCGAGGCCCGCCTTGAGCGCATCGGTGTCCACGGGCTGCCCCTGCGCGGCCGACACCGCGGCGGTCTGTTCGAGCGCGCCTTCGAGCTTCTTGCGCACCGCGTCGGACATCCGCCCCGGAAACGTCTCGATGCCGAGCGTGTAGGACGTGGCGACCGCGTTGACGACCGCAGTCGGATCGACCGTGCCTCCCGGCATGCCGCCCGGCGCGATCACGGCCCAGCCGTCGCGCTCGGTGATCTCGAGCGGCAGCCCGCTCGGCAGCACGATCCGGTGCATGCCGCCATCCGTCTCCACCGGTCCCGTGATTCCCTGCAGCGATGCGAGCAGCCGCCCAAGATCCTTCACCGGCACGAAGCCATGCACGGCGAGGTCGGCGCCGTCGCTCGTGACCACGGCGCCGAGCGGCCGCTTCACGTCGAGGCCGGCGAGGCCGCGACCCTGCGTGGCGAGCAGGAGCATCGATTCGAGCAAGCCCGCCAGGCCGGGATTGTCGATCTGGTTGCCGAGCCAGCCGAGCTGCTTCTTGAGATCGGCGTAACTGTCGCAGGCGGCCACGGCGAGCACGGTGCGGTCGGCGGCACGGGCTCGAGGGCCTGCGGCGACGGCACCAGCGACCACGAGCAGCACCGCGAGCATGCGCAGAGAGAGGCTGCGAAGAAACGCATCACGGCGGCGGTGCGAGGATGGCATCGGAAGACTCCTGCGAGTGGCACGGGTGCGAAGGGCGCGGGTGCTATTGGGCACGGAACCGTGGCCCCGCAGTTTACCAGCGGCGTTGGGAAACCTGTATTCTCAACCGACATGCAGCCTTTCGACGAGCGTTTCGAGATGATCTCCCCGCCGCGGCGGCTGCGGCCGCAGGCGATCCTCTACCTCGCGACGGCTGCCACGACGTTTGCAGCGGGCGTGGCGGGCTGGCAGCCGGTCGTGCTCGGGCTCGACGACAACCTCGCCAACGAGCTCGCGCCGCATTGGCAGCGCGGGATTGCCTACATGGCGGCGGTGATGGCGGTGCTTTCGGCGCACGAGGCGGGCCACTTCATCGCCGCGCGGCTGCATCGCATCCCGGCGACACTCCCCTTCTTCATTCCCGTGCCCGTGTTGCTCACCGGCACGCTCGGCGCCGTGATCGGCATGGAGGGCTCGCGGGCCAACCGTCGCCAGCTCTTCGACATCGCGATCGCCGGTCCGATCGCCGGGCTCGTGGTGGCAATGCCCGTCTTGGCCGCCGGCATGCTCTTCGGCACGCCCACCGCGGAGAGTCCGTTTGCCACGCCGCCGGTGGCCCGCTGGATGCTCGGGCTCCTGCGGCCCGACATCGCCGTGGGAACAAGCATCGAGCCCAACGCGCTCTTCATGGCCGGCTGGGTAGGGCTGCTCGTGACGGGCCTGAACATGATCCCGGTGAGCCAGCTCGACGGCGGCCATGTGAGCCATGCGATCTTCGGCGCCCGCTCCAATTGGATCGCCCGCGCCATCCTGCTCGCGGCGATCGCGGCGATCATCCTGCTCGGCCGCTACAACTGGATCGCGATGGTGGTGATCGTGGCGCTGATGGGCACCGACCACCCGCCGATTCGCGACGACGGCCGGCCGCTGGGCCTCGCGCGGACGATGCTCGGCCTCTTCTCGCTGTTGATCCCGATCGTCACGTTCATGCCCGAGCCGCTGCTTTTCGAGTGAGTCGGCGCGCAGGGGGCGTTTGATTGACCGCGGCGTTACGCCGGTTCGTTGACGCTGGACGCCCGCCGTTTCACAATCGTCTATCATTCGGCATCGGGATTCCGCACGCTTTCAGGAGGATCGCCGTGAGCATCGCATCGCAAGGCACGCCCAATTTCGTGGAGCTCGAAGACCCGGACGTCTGGTCGGCGATCGCCGCGGAGCAGACCCGCCAGGCCGAGGGCCTGGAGATGATCGCGAGCGAGAATTTCACGAGCCCCGCGGTCATGCAGGCCGTCGGCAGCGTGCTCACCAACAAATACGCCGAGGGGTATCCCGGCCACCGCTACTACGGCGGCTGCGAGTTTGTGGACAAGGTGGAGGACCTCGCCCGCGAGCGGCTGAAGAAACTCTTCGGCGCCGAGCATGTCAACGTGCAGCCGCATTCCGGCAGCCAGGCCAATGCCGCGGTCTACATGACGGCGATCGCGCCCGGCGACACCGTCCTCGCCTTCGACCTCGCCCATGGCGGCCACCTCACGCACGGCATGAAGCTCAACGCGTCGGGCGTGCTCTACAAATTCGTCCACTACGGCGTCCGCCGCGACAACCAGCTGCTCGACTTCGATCAGATTGCGAGCCTCGCCCGCGAGCACAAGCCGAAGCTGATCGTGGCCGGTGCGAGCGCCTACCCGCGCGAGATCCCGCACGGGAAGTTTGCCGAGATCGCCCGCGAGGTGGGCGCGAAACTGATGGTAGACATGGCCCACTACGCCGGTCTCGTCGCCGCAGGCGTCCATGACAACCCCGTGCCCGTCGCCGACTTCGTCACGAGCACGACCCACAAGACGCTCCGCGGGCCCCGCGGCGGCATCGCGATGTGCCGCGCCGAAAACGCGAAGCTCCTCGATCGCTCGGTGTTTCCGGGCCAGCAGGGCGGGCCGCTGATGCACGTGATCGCCGGCAAGGCCGTGGCCTTCGGTGAGGCACTGAAGCCCGATTTCAAGCGGTATGCACAGCATGTGGTCGATAATGCCCGCACCCTCGCCGCCGCGCTGGCGGCCGGTGGAGTGAAGCTCGTCAGCGGCGGCACCGACAACCACCTCATGCTGGTCGACGTGACACCGCTCGGCATCGGCGGCAAACTCGCCGAGGAGACGCTCGACCGCTGCGGGATCACCTGCAACAAGAATATGATCCCGTTCGACGAGCGGAAGCCGATGGATCCCTCCGGCATCCGCCTCGGCACGCCGGCGCTCACCACCCGCGGCATGGGCGCCGATGAGATGAAGCAGATCGCTACCTGGATCCTGCGGGTGCTCAAGAGTCCGGCCGACGAAAAGCTCGTCGCGGCCACGAAGGCCGAAGTAGCCGAGCTCGCCGAGCAGTTCCCGGCGCCGGCGGCCCGGCTCGAGGCCGGCGAAAGGTAAGCGGCCCTCCCATGAGCCGGATCGTGCGGATCGGCCTCGTGCAGTCGGCGTGCACTCCCTCGCGCGAAGGCAACGTCGCGCAGGCGCTCGCCGGCATCGCAGCGGCGGCTCGCGCGGGCGCCCAGGTGGTGTGCCTGCAGGAACTCTTTGCGGGCGAGTATCCCTGTCAGGCGGAAGATCACGCGACATTCGCCGAGGCGGAGGCGGTGCCCGGCCCGCTCACCGAACGTCTGGCGCGGGCGGCGCGGGAGCATGGCGTGGTGCTCGTGGGGAGCGTGTTCGAACGGCGCACCCCGGGCCTCTTCCACAACACGGCCGTCGTCTTCGACGCCGACGGCTCGACGGCGGGCGTCTACCGGAAGATGCATATCCCCGACGACCCGCACTACTACGAGAAGTTTTATTTCGCGCCCGGCGACACGGGATTCATGAGCGTGGGCACCTCGCGGCTCAACGTCGGCCCGCTCGTCTGCTGGGATCAGTGGTATCCGGAGGCGGCGCGGCTCACCGCGATGGCCGGCGCCGACGTGCTCTTCTATCCCACGGCGATCGGCTGGCTCGACGGGGAAGAGCCGCTCCACCGCGAGCAGTATGAATCCTGGGACACGATGCTCAGGAGCCACGCGATCGCCAACGGCGTGTTCGTCGTGGCGGTGAACCGCACGGGCCGCGAGGGAAGCTTGCGGTTCTGGGGCGCGAGCGTGGTCTACGCCCCCAACGGCGAGCCGCTCGCGAAGATCGGCCACGATGCACCGGAGACGATCGTGGTCGAGTGTGATCTCGACCGCATCGAGTGGTCGCGCACGCGGTGGCCTTTCTTCCGCGATCGACGGATCGACGCCTACGGCGGCCTGCTCGATCGCTGGGGGAAGGCATGAGCCATCCGCCGGAATCCACCGCGCTCGGCTATCGACTGGCCGCGGAGTGGGAGCCGCACGCGGCCACCTGGCTTGCCTGGCCGCACCGCAAGGCGACCTGGCTCGGCGATTTTGCTGCCATTCCGCCTGTCTTCGCGCGGATCGCACGGCTGCTGGCCACCTATGAGCCGGTGCGAGTCATCGCCTCGGGTGCCGTTCTCGGCGAGGCTCGTGAGCATCTCGACGGCGTCGGCAACCTCGAACTGGTCGATATTCCCACCGACGATGCCTGGCTGCGCGACTCTGGACCGATGTTTCTCGTGCCGCGCGAGGCCGGCATGGTGAAGCCGGCGGCCGTCTGCTGGCAGTGGAATGCGTGGGGAGGCAAGTATCCCCCGTGGGATCGCGATGCCGCCGTCGGCAGGGCGATCGCGCGGCGGCTCGGGCGGCAGGTGATCGAGGGCGAGCTCGTGCTCGAAGGGGGCGCGATCGAGACCGACGGCGAAGGCACGCTGCTCGTGAACCACCGCTGCGTGGAAGACCCGGCGCGAAACCCGGGCGTCGGCCGCGAACAGCTCGAGCGGATCCTCTGCGCGCGGCTGGCCGCGGACCGCGTGCTCTGGGTCGGCGGTGAACTCGTCGGCGACGACACCGACGGCCACATCGACCAGCTCGCGCGATTCGTGGGGCCGGGCCGCGTGGTCGCCGCGCGGCAGCCCGATCGCGACGATCCCAACCACGCCCCCCTCGAGGCCAATCTCGAGCGGCTGCGCACGCTCGTCGACGCGCAGGGGCGGCGGCTCGAGGTGATCCCGATCGACATCCCTCCCCGGTTTACGTTTCGGGGCACGCAGCTGCCGGCGAGCCACCTCAACTTCTACGTGGCCAATGGCGTGGTGGCGGTGCCGGTGTTTCTCGGCGCGACCGACGAGGCGGCCCTGCGGACGCTCGGCGGATGCTTTCCGGGCCGCAGGGTCGAGCCGGTGGCCTGCAACGAGCTCGTTCGCGGCCGCGGTGCCCTGCACTGCATCACGCGTGACGAGCCGGCGTAGGGTAGGCTTCAGCCTGCCACGGCGGACGGCGGGCGGCAGGCTGAAGCCTACCCTACTTTGATGCGGGCGGCAGGCTGAAGCCTACCCTACTTTGATGCGGGCGGCAGGCTGAAGCCTACCCTACTTTGATATTGCTCCGCCTTTCGCCGTTCGCGACCATTGCAGGCTGAAACCAAAGTCCCGCGACGAGGGTATTGAGAGATGGAACAGATGGCTTCGATGGCCCAGGGGCTCGTGTCGCTGTTGGCACGGCTGTTGATCGCGGCGATCTTTCTGGCGAGCGCCGTGGGCAACAAGATCCCGCAGTTTCAGGCGACGGCCAACTACATGCAGACGGAGGGCGTGCCCAATCCAAAGCTCGCGCTCTTTGGGGCGATCGGGCTCTTGTTGCTTGGCGGCATCTCGGTTGTCACGGGCGCATGGACGCGGATCGGTGCGCTGTTCCTGCTCGTCTTTCTCGCCGCGGCCACGTTTTACTTTCACGATTTCTGGAAGTTCGCCGACCCCACGCAGCGGCAGCTGCAGACGATCCAATTCATGAAGAACCTTGCGATCGGCGGCGGCCTGCTCGCGCTCATCGCCTACGGCGGCGGCGCGTGGAGCGTCGATGGCTGGATCGCCAAGCGTCGCGAAGAGGTGGAGTCGGGTGTGCCGGCCGCAAAGCCACGGGTGACGGCCAAGGCTTCGTAGTGATTTGCCGTCAGTGGTTGCCTGCTCACCAGGCGATCCGTCGGGCGGCGGGCCGGGCCGTCGTGGCGGTGGCGGCCGCATGGGCCGCGAAGGCCGCCTGCCGAGCCGTCCGCGGCTGTTCGGTGGTCTCGGCATCGCGGAAGCCGAGCATGCGAACCATGTCGCGTGCCCGCTTGGCAGGGATGGCGCCAAGCGTGAACGCCACCTCATAGCCACCGGTCGATCCTTCCCTCGTGCGCCATCCGTTGGTGGCGATGTAACTGGCATTGCCGTAGCCGGAGACGCCGATGAAATAGGTGCCGGCGGTGCGGGCCGTGAATGAGAGGTGGCTGTCGTAGGAGCCGAAGGCGTCGTCGTTGCGGGCCAGTTCCCGGCCTCCGGCATTGAACAGCCGCAGGTAGCTGTCGAGCCGTGAGGGATTTTCGAGCGACCGGGCATCGACGTCGATCGTGATTCGCTGGCCGGCGGCGAGCGTCACGCGGTAGAAATCGACGTCGCGGCTGCCGTTGGTGCCATCACCGATCGTCTGGCCGACGAAGCGGGTGGTCTCGCCGGTGGTGGATACGGTCGTCGCGCGGGCGATGACATCGCCAGGATCGGCAGCGGGGGGCACCGGTGCGGGAGCCGGCGCCGGGGCTGGAGCGGGAGCGGGAGCGGGCAGCGTGCCGCTGGTGATCGCGGTCACTGCGGCCTGAGCATTCAGCAGGCCGCCGGTCGCCACCTTGCCGGCGAGGCTCGCCGTCGGGGCAGCGGTCGCGAGGATCGCGGTGCGGAGCTGGCCGGCCGTGGCCTGCGGATTCGCCGCCGCCATCAGGGCGATGGCGCCCGTGACGTGGGGCGTGGCCATCGAGGTGCCGCTGTAGGAGGCATACGTGTTGGCGGGGGTCGTCGAATAGATGCCGACGCCCGGTGCCGCCAGGTCGACGCCCGTGGCACCGAAGTTCGAGAACGTGGCGAGCGCGTTGGAGCGGTCGGTGGCGGCCACGGTGATGATCGATTGGCTCGTGTAGCTGGCGGGATACGCCGGAGTCGCGTCGTTGTTGCGGCCTTCGTTGCCGGCGGCGGCCACGAACAGGATGCCAGCCTGGCCACCGGCCTCGATGGCGTCGCGCAGTCCCGTCGAGAAGCCGCCGCCGCCCCAGCTGTTGTTCGTGGCGACGACGTTGATTCCGAAGTCGCGCCGCATCCGCGTCGCATAGTTGATCGCCGCGATCGCTGCGCTCGTGGAGCCGCTGCCGGAGCCGGAGAGGAACTTGAGGCCCATGATCGAGACCTGCCAGCTCACGCCCGCCACCCCGATGCCGTTGCCGCCGACGGCGCCGATCGTGCCCGAGACATGCGTGCCGTGGCCGTTGTCGTCCATCGGGTCGGCATCGTTGTTGGCGAAGTCCCAGCCGTAGACGTCGTCGACATAGCCGTTCCGATCGTTGTCGATGCCGTCGCCGGCCACCTCGCCGGGATTCGTCCAGACGTTCGCGGCGAGGTCGGGATGGCTGTAGTCGATGCCGGTGTCGATGACCGCGACCACCACGCTTCGCGAGCCGGTCGTCGTGTTCCAGGCTTCTGGGGCGTCGATGTCTGCATCGGCGACGCCCCCCGACTGGCCCAGGTTGTGGAGGCCCCACAGCCGGCTAAACGACGGATCGTTTGGCAGGGCCGACGGGGCAATCGCGAAATCGGGCTCCACGTAGGAGACGCCGGTGGCCAGGCCGGCCCAGCTGATGACGTCGTGCGCCGAGGCGCCCGGCGTCGAGAGCGAGAAGAATCCTTCGCCGAGGGAGGTGGCCCGCCAGCCCGCCGAGAGGCTGAGGCTCTCGGCGGCGGCTTGCGTGCTCGTGGTGCGGAGGATCCAGGAATCGGCGAACGAGTCGGCGGTGCGGCCGTTCCATTCAATCTGGTCGATCTGGCGGGTGACGCGGCTCGCTGCGGAGAGGAGATCCGCCGTCATCATCGTCCGGGCTTCGAGCGTTTCGAGGCCGAGCGAGGCCTTCGAAGCCCTGCGAGAGCAGGTGGGCCGGTTCATGGTGGCTGCCTTTATGGCTGCCGTCGGCCTTTGCCCCACCCGGGCTTTCGCCCGCGGCCGACGTGGTGACGTCAAGCGGTCGGCGAGGTCGTCGCTTCCCCCTCGACGTCGTGATTATCGGCCCTTCTCACGAAGAGTCACGAAATGTTTGAACCATATGCCGACAGACCCCGTAAATCATGGCAGCACGGTACCCTTAGACACTTGGTGGACACTTGGTATTTTATTGAAAACAGGGTCCGTTGTGCGCGCACGGAAGCCTGCATCGCAAGCGAGGAGGGCTTCGGCCGTCCGTTCAGCGGCGCAGGCCGCGGGCCGTGCGACTCGACGGTGTCGTGGAGGCCGCCATCGCCGTTTGGGCCGCAAAGGCCGCGAATGCGGCGGCCCGCTTGGGGACCGATCGAGCGAGCCGGTCGACCGAGCGTTGGGCCGCAATCGCCGCGGCGCGGTTCGCCGCCGGCTCCACGATTCCAAACTGGATTTCATAGGTGCCGGTAGAGCCGACCCGCCGGCCGGCACCGCTGACCGCGTTGTAGCTCGAGTTTCGATAGCCGGAGACGCCCACGTAGTAGGTGCCGGTCGTTTTCGGCGTGAATCGCAGGAAACTATCGTACGAACGATTGAAATCGTCGTTTCGGGCGAGCTGGCGGCCGCTGGCATCGAAGATCCGCAGCACGCTGTCGAGCGTGGAAGGCGTGGCGAGCGACCGAGCATCGATGTCGATCGTGTAGGTCTTTCCGGCTTCGAGCTCGGCCCCGTAGAAATCGACATCGCGGGAGCCAAAGGAGCCGTCGCCGATGATGCCCGGCACCCGGCCGCCAATGGAGATTAGTTCTTGGAGCGAGAAGACCTTAGCGGCGTGAATCGTATCTTCAGCGTCGGGCGTGAGGACGGTCCAGGATTCAAAAGCAGAGGCCAAGAGTGCTCGGGCGCCGTCCGTGATGTTGTTGTTTGGAACGAGGGAGAGCGTGTAGGCCCCGGGCTCGGCTGTGACGGAGCCGAGTCCAGACAGCGTCCAAGCGTCGTCGTTCGCGCCGCCGTTGGCCGCAGCAAGCGTCACTCCATCAAGTTTCACGGCAACGCCGTCGCGAGTCAGGCTGAAGTGGTCAATCGTCAGGCCGGAGACCGCTCGATTCAATTCGATTGTGACGGTATCAACAGACGTATATCGCGGGTCGGGGCTGACATCGATGATGTCGGCGAAGAGAGGCATCGGGGGCGGGGTGGGATCCCCAGTGATCGTCATGGCGAACTCACCCGTGGTGCGGCCGGGCAATCCGCTACCGCTGACCGTTGGCGAGTAGTTCGTGTTTCCAAAAGACGAGATTCCAATGAAGTAGCGGCCATCCGCGGGCGCCACGTATGAGAGAAAGCTGTCGGGCCCCATGTCGTAGTCATCGTTGCTGGCCAATTGGTTGCCCGCGGAGTCAAAAATCCGCACGACGGTGTCGAGCTTGGAGCCAATCGCATGGGCATCGGTATCGGTATCGACGGAGAGGGTCTTCCCCGCGCCCAGCTCGACCCAATACATGTCGACATCGCGCGGGCCGTTCTTTCCATCGCCGATTGTGCCGACGATTTGAATCGTGCCGTCGTCCTCCGGCATCACCGGCGCCGCATCGCGGAGTGTGTCGCCGATGTCGGGAGGGAGTTGTGTCCACGACTCGGTCGGCGAGGCGTAGAGGGCCTTGCCATCCTCGTCGACGATCCCACTGACGGCGTGGTTCAGCGTGAGCGTGTATTGGCCGGGCCGCGTCGTGAGCCCCGCGGCGGCGAGGCCGACGAACCGCCAGCGCATGCCGGTGTCGTCGACCGGTTCGAACGGCACGCCGACGAGCGACGACTCAACCGTTTCACCCCGGGATTCCCACCGCAGTACGAAATCCGAGTCATCGACGCCGCTCACGTAGCGGTCGAACGAAACGACGAGTTCATCGACGGGATCGATGCGCTGATCGGGTGCCACGTCGACGATGTCAGCCCATGGCCCGAGCGAGCGGAGGGCCTCATGGACATTGAGCAGGCCGCCGGTGGCCACCTTGCCGGCCAATGCGGGAATCGGCTGAGCGGTTGAAAGGATCGCGGCCTTCAATTCAGCGGCAGTCAAGCCTGGCTTGGCCGCAGCCAGCAGGGCGATGGCGCCCGAGACTTGCGGTGCGGCCATCGAGGTACCGCTCAGGTTGCCGTATCCGCCGTTCGGGAGCGTGGAGTAGATGTCCACTCCGGGGGCGCCGATATCCACTGAGGTCTCGCCGTAATTAGAAAAGTTGGCCAGGCGGTTCCGGCGGTCGGTGGCGGCGACGCTGATGATGGATTCGCTAGCGTAGGAAGTCGGATAAACAGCGGATTCGTCATTGTCGTTCGCCTCGTTGCCGGCGGCCGCGACAAACAGAATGCCTGCCTTTCCGCCCTCGTCGATGGCGTCCTTGAGGGATTGATTGAAGGCACCGCCACCCCAACTGTTGTTGCTCGCAACAACGTTAACGCCGGCTTTTCGCATGGTGGTGACATATTGCACAGCCTTGATTGCATTCGCCGTTGTTCCGCCCCGAGTTCCGAGAAACTTGACGGCCATGAGCGACACATTCCAGCTCACGCCGACAACCCCGGTGCCGTTATTGCCAACGGCGCCGATCGTTCCAGCGACATGCGTCCCGTGATCATCGTCGTCCATCGGGTTGGCATCATTGTTCGCAAAGTCATAGCCATAGACGTCGTCGACGAAACCGTTTTTGTCATTGTCGATGCCGTCGCCCGGAGTCTCGCCGGGGTTTGTCCACATATTCGCCTTGAGATCGGGATGGTTGTAATCGACCCCCGTGTCGATCACGGCAACGACAACATCTCGAGAACCTGTCGTAATGTTCCACGCCTCCGGCGCATCGATGTCGGCGTCACGAAGGCCGCCTGACTGGCCGGTGTTGTTGAGCCCCCAGAGGCGGCTGTACGACGGGTCGTTCGGCACCGCGGCCGTTTGCAGCACGAAATTGGGCTCGACGTAGGCCACGCCCTGGGTCTTGGCTGCCCAGCCGAGCACGTCTGCCGACGAGGCGCCGGGGGCGGAGAGCGAAAAGAAGCCCTCGCCGATCGACGAAGCCTGCCACTGGGAGCCGATGCCCAGCGTCGCCGCGGTGGTGGTAGGCGTGGTGCGGACGATCCACGAATCGGCCACGGCGGAGCGGGTGCGTCCATTCCAGATGATGTCGCGGGCCGACCACTCCGGCATGGTTCCCAGATTGGCCGAGAGCAGCGCCCGCGCTTCGAGCGACTCGAGATGGAGGCGGGCGTGCGGCTTGCGACGACGAGCTCCGCTAGAGCGGAAGGAGAGAGACATGACGTGAATCCCTTTGGAAGAGAGTGATCGAGAGTCTATTGAAGGGTTCGATGAAGAGTCCGCGGCCGGCCGCTTTGCCCGGCGGGAGCGTAAAACCCCCTGAAATTAACTAGCCGCCCAGTCGCTGTCCAGAATTTGGTGGATTCCCGGACGGGGATGCCCGCAGACGGCTATTGTGGCAGACTAGAGCAATTCAGACGGCGCTGCGGCGCATCACAACAAGGCCCTCGAGCAGACTGCGAATCAATGGTTTTTCCCGTCGGTGACGACAACGCGGATCGCCGGCTGTTCCCTTTCGTCACGATCGCGCTGTTGATCGCGAATGTCTTCGTGTTTGTGGTCCTCCAGGGAATGGGGGCCAACGAGGATTTCACGATGGCCTACGTGCAGGTGCCGGCGGAGATCATCTCCGGGCATGACGTGGTCACCGAGCCCTCCGTCCAGCGGATTCCGGTGCCCGGGGGCCAGGGGCAGATGATGGAAGTCAACGTGCCGGGCCTCAAGCCCACGCCGGTGCCCGTCTGGCTCACGCTGCTGACGGCCATCTTCATGCACGGCAGCATCATGCACCTCGCCGGAAACATGTGGTTTCTCTGGATCTTCGGCGACAACGTCGAAGACGACATGGGCCACCTCAAATACCTGCTCTTCTATCTGGCCACCGGCGTCATCGCGTCGCTCGCGTTCGTGGCCTTGAATAGCACGGGCGAGGCGGCCCTCACGCCCTGTCTCGGCGCGTCGGGCGCCATCTCAGGCATCCTCGGGGCCTACCTCGTGCTCCATCCCAACCGGCGGGTGAGCGTGATCCTCCTGCGGATGATGGTGGATGTGCCCGGCTATGTGGCCGTCGGCATCTGGTTTCTCTTCCAACTCGTCAGCGGTGCATTTGATTCCAGCGGTGGTGGCGGCGGGGTGGCCTATTCGGCCCACGTCGCCGGGTTCATCGCCGGCATGATCCTGGCCAAGCCGATGAGCTACGGCCATGTGCGGGATGAGGCCGATTCGCTGGTCGTTTTGCGGCGGCGGGTGCCGTAAAGACGGCGGGAAGGCTGTCCGATGGGAGGCGGGCGTCCTATAAAAAGAAACTGTGGTTAGAGCCGGTGAGGGCAAGGCAGGCTGAAGCCTACCCTACCGGGCCATGCGGTTTTTCGTGCGTTGATGGGAGCAGAACGAATGGTGAGCGGCGGGCCGGCACAAAGCGAGGTGGTCGTCATCGGCGGCGGGCCGGCCGGTGCGACCGCGGCCACGCTCGTGGCCCAGCGCGGCCGCCGCGTGACGCTCTTCGAACGCGAACGCTTCCCGCGGTTTCACGTCGGCGAGTCGCTGATCCCGGAGACCTTCTGGGTGCTCGAACGGCTGGGCATGCTCGGGCGGATGCGCGGTAGCCGCTTTGTCGAGAAACACTCGGTGCAGTTCGTGAACGAGAAGGGCCTGCTCTCCGAGCCCTTCTACTTTCGCGACCATAAGCCGCAAGAAAGCTCCCGCACCTGGCAGGTGGTTCGCAGCGAATTCGATCAGATGATGCTCGAGAACGCGGCGGAGCAGGGGGTCGATGTCCACGAGGGCGTGCGGGTGCTCGACGTGCTCTTCGAGGGCGAGCGGGCGAAGGGCGTGCGGGTGCAGGACGAGCGCGGCACCGTGCGCGAGGTGATGGCCGACGTCGTCGTCGATGCCAGCGGCCAGGGCTCGATGATCATGAGCCGGCTCGGCCTCCGCGATTGGGATCCCGTCCTCAAGAAGGCCGCGATCTGGAGCTATTGGAAAGACGCCGAACGCGGCACCGGCCGCGACGAGGGGGCAACGGTCGTCCTGCAGCTCGACGACAAGCAGGGCTGGTTTTGGTACATCCCGCTGCACGATGGCACCGTCAGCGTGGGGGTGGTCGCGGGCTACGACTACCTCTTTAAAGACCGTGAGACGAAAGACCCCGAGGCGATCTACTTCGAGGAGGTGGCCCGCTGCCCGGGGCTCAAGCCACGGATCGCCCGCGCCGAGAAGACGGCGCCCGTGCGCGTGGCGAAGGAATATTCCTACCGCTCACGGCAGGTCGCCGGCGATGGCTGGGTGCTCGTGGGCGACGCCTTCGGCTTTCTCGATCCACTTTATTCATCAGGCATCCTGCTCGCGCTCAAAAGCGGCGAACTCGCGTCCGACGCGATCGCGGCGGCGCTCGATGCCGGTGACACCTCGGCGGCTCGGCTCGGCACCTGGGGGCCGGACTACATCCGCGGCATGGAGCGGATGCGGCGGCTCGTCTGCGAGTTTTACGAGGGCTTCAACTTCGGCCGGTTCGTGAAGCGGCATCCGCATCTGAAGGGGCATGTCACCGATCTTTTGATCGGCGATCTCTTCAACGACCGGGTCGACGAGATCGTGGCGCCACTCGATGCGATGCGGGCGGAGGAGCGAGCGACCGCCGGTCGTTGAGTCTCCGGCCGCGGCCGACGCTGACGGTCGTGCCGCCTGGGCAATTGTTTGGAACACCGGCAGAAGCGGGGCTGGGAACACGGCCTGGCTCGAGACTGCCGACGGTCGCGGTCGATCGGGCTCGACCCGGGGCTCCTGGCAATCTGGCGCAGGCCTCCGTGCCGCGGTGTCGCACGCTCGTGTGGCCGGCCGAATGCACCTGTGGTCGGGCAAGTGCGGCCCGTATTGCAGCTTGGATTCAGGCATCAGGGAGACCACCGATGCGATCGGTGATCACGCTCAGCCTCGTCATGGTCCTCGGATTGTCCGCGGCGGGCGATGCCGTTGCCGCCTGGCCATTCCGCCAGGTCTGGGAGCGGCGCAAGGCCGAGCTTTATTCGCAGCTTTCGCGGGATGTCACCAGGAAGGTGAACGCCCGCGTGGAGTCCGCGAAGCAGGAGCTCGAGGAGACGCTCAAGGCCCAGGCCGCCGCGGAATCTGCCAAGTTGCATGACCAGGCGAAGGCCGAGAAGGCGGATCTCGAAAATCTCTTCGACGCGGAGTTTGCAGAGCTCGACGCCCGCGTGGACAAGAAGATCGACGAGAAGACCGCCGCGCTCGATGCGCGGTTCGAGAAAGAGCAGCAGGAGCGCGACCAGGCTCTCGCCGCCGAGGCGAAGAAGCTCACGGCGGCCACCGATACCCAAGCGAAGCAGCTGGCCGACGCGGTCGAGGTCCAGTCGCGCCGGCTGACCGAGTCTGGCGCCGCAACCCGGAAGGAAACACTCGCGAAGATCGAGGCGGAGATGCGACGCATCGAGCAGCAGTCGGCCGCGGAAGTGGAAAAACTCCTGGCGGCGACCGGCAAGCGGATCGACGGCGAATTGCAGAAGCTCGACACCGAGATGGCGAAGCTCAAGACCAGCCTCGACGACCGGTTCGCGGCGCTTCAAAAGCAGCTCGATGCGGAGCGGGCTGCGGCTGAGCCGAAGCAGCCTGGGGATGACGCAAGCCCCGCGGGATCAGACGACTCCACGGATTGAAGTCGGGTCAGCCTTTCTTCGGAAGCAGCCCGCGGTGCATCGTCAGGGGGCGAGCCGCTCGAGTGCCCACCCGCCGGAAGCGTCGCGGCGGAAGACGAGCCGGTCGTGCAGCCGGCTCGGGCGTCCCTGCCAGAATTCGATCCGCTCCGGCATGAGCCGGAAGCCGCCCCAATGTGGCGGCCGGGGGATCGCGGTGTCGTCGGGATGCTCCTCGCGAAACCGGGCGAAGAGGGTTTCGAGCGCGGCCCGGCCGGCGATCACCTCGCTCTGCGGCGAGCTCCACGCGCCGATCCGCGACGTGCTCGGCCGTGACCGGAAGTAGTCATCCGATTCGGCGGCGGTCGTCCGCTCCACGCGGCCCTCGATCCGGATCTGCCGCTCGAGGTCGGCCCAATGAAACGTGAGCGCGGCGTGGGGATTGGCCGCGAGCTCGCGGCCCTTGCGGCTTTCGTAGTTGGTGAAGAAGCAGAAGCCACGGGCGTCGAAGCCGCGGAGCAGCACGATCCGCGCCGACGGGCGGCCGTCGGGCGTGGCGGTGGAGAGCGTCATCGCCTCCGGCTCCGGCACGCCGGCCGCGACGGCAGCGTCATACCACGCTGCAAACTGGCGGATCGGATCGCGTTCGACGGTCGCTTCTTCGAGCGCGCCCTGCTCGTATTCCTTGCGGGCGTGTGTGGTGCGGGGTTCCATGGCGAAGGGGTGGTGTGGGTGTGGAAGGCTTAGAAGAATAACCGGTTCATCTTCCGGCGTCACACCGCCCGCCGGATTATCCACCACGCAGCGACGAGCTGCACGATCAGCGCGAGCAGTCCCGCCTCCGGCATGCCCGTCGCCAGGAGCATCGCCCCAAAGGCGAGGCTGGCCATGAATCCAGCGAGTTTCGTGCCCACCTGCAAGAGGCCGAATGCGATGCCGGAATGCCCGGCGGGCGTGAGCGTGGCCACGGCCGCCCGCAGGAGACTCTGAGCGCCGCCGAGCACGAGCGCCAACAACACCGCCAGCCAGTGGAGATCGACTGGCGACCGCACGAACCAGGCGAGCACGAGCACGAGGATCCAGCCACCAAGGCAGATCGCCGTCGCCGGCCGCCTGCCGAACCGCGTCGCCATCCAGCCGACGCCGAGCGCGCCGGGCAGCGCAACGGCCTGTACGAGAAGCACGAGCCGCACGAGCGCCGGGCCATCGAGATCGAACCGCTGCAGGGCCAGGCTCGTAAACTGCGCGATCGCTGTCTGAATGCCGCCAAGCGCGAGCATGGCGCCTGCGAGCACGCCGCGGAATGGTCGGTCTCCCACCGACTGTGAGTCGAAGAGGCTGCGGGTGAAGCTGAGAAGTTCCCGGCCGGTGTTGGCAGCATGTCCTGCGCCATTGCCGCTCGCGAAGCGGGCGACGGCGGCCGGCAGCGAGAAGACAAGCCACCAGGCAGCCGTGACCACAAACGCGAGCCGCAGCGCCGCGGGCGCGTCGAGGCCAAGCCGGTCGCGGGCCGCGACGATCGACGTGGCAACGATCAGCGCGATTGCGCCACCCGCATAGCCCGCCGCGAAGCCCTGGGCCGAGAGTCGATCGGTGTCGCGGCCGCCCGTGATCCGCTGCAGTAGGCTGCCGGTAAAGATCTGACTGATGTCGAAGCCGATGCAGGCCGCGATCACCGAGGCGACCACGGCCAATCGCGCCTCGGTGGGCACCGCTGCAAGTGCGACGAGGCCGCCGGCGCCCAGAAGCGTGCCGACCACGAGCGCCCGCTGATGCGCGTCGTGGCGGTCGGCCCAGGCCGCAGCGCAGGGCGCGAGCGCCGCCGAGACGAGCATCGCGGCGGCAAGCGTCCACGCCCACACGACGCCGGCATCCATGCCCCAGGCACCCTGTGGCATGACCACCTTCTCGACGTAGGCCACGACCAGCGTGATGAGCACCGTCGAGAACGCACTCGCGGCCCAGTCGATCAGGATCCAAGCAAGGCGGGCGAAATCGGCGTCACGGTCCGAAGCGGCGGAGGGAGCGATCATGCGGCCGTGTTCACGATGCAACGGTTGCCGCTGCCACCATCATCCTGCGGCCGATAGGGTGGGATACAGCCGGAAACCCCTGCCCGATGCGAAAGGGAATGGAGTTGCAGAAATAGCGGTTGCTCACGGCCTGCCGCGGAACCTAGCGAGTCCTGAGTCGGGGCGACTGGATTCGAACCAGCGACCTCTACGTCCCGAACGTAGCGCTCTAGCCAGGCTGAGCTACGCCCCGAATGATGCGGCTGACACGAGTCATCTCGCACGCGGGAGAGAGAGAGAAGAGTACCAGCGGCACGCGGGCCGGACAACGCCGAAACGCAAATCGGCCCGGAATCACTCGGCGAGCGACACGCAGACGAGTTCCCGGTCGTTTCTCGCGAAAACGCAGCGTCCGGCGAAGGCTGGGTGGCTCCAGACCACCTCACGGCCAAAGCACTCATTCGTGGGGGCAAGCAGGTGCATCCGGCCGAGTTCCACGTAGGCCGCGGGCGTGAGCCGCGCGAGGATCAGGTCGCCTGTTTCGCTGAAGAGCCAGGTGCGGCCGTCGCTCGCGCCGCCGGCGGGCCGGTGGCGGACGAGAAATGCCGTGCCGTGCCGGCCACGGCGCTTGCCCATCGTCGGCTCGCCCGTCTCCCAGAGCCGGTCGCCCGTGGTGAGATCGACCGCCGTCAGAAACCCCGTCTCGCAGTCGCAGCCGTAGAGCGTGTCGCCTTCGATGAAGGGCGTGCTGTTGGCGCAGTAGACGGCCGTCTTCGGCTGGCCGCGCCAGACGACGCTCGCGCCGGGCTTGTCGGTCGCCAACTCGAAAAGCGCGCCCACGCGGCCGATGCCGCTGGCATAGAGCACGCGGCCCTGCTTTGTCTCCGCCACCTGCGGCGCCATGATCGACATCCCGTAGGCCGGCTTGAGCGGCTGCGACCAGAGCAGGGCGCCGTTGGCGGGATCGAGGCTGTTGAGCTTGTCGGCATCCCAGATCATGAGTTGCCGCACCCCCGCGGCCTCGATCATGGTCGGCGGGCAGTAGCCCTGCTCGCTCGCCGAGACCGCGCGCCAGATCTCCTTGCCGGTGTCTTTGTCGAACGCGACAACCACACTCCCCGCGCCGCCGACCAGGCAGATAAGTTTTTCGCCGTCGACGAGCGGATGGCCACAGAAGCCCCAGATCGGCGTCGGCGATGCGTAGTCTTTCTTGAAGTCTTTCGACCAAAGAACGCGGCCGGTCATGGCATCGAGGCAGAAGAGATTCCCCTCGGCGCCGAGCGTATACACCTTGCCGCCATGCACCGTCGGCGTGCACCGTGGGCCCGACGCATATGAGATCGCGTAGGGGCATTCGTATTCGTGCTTCCAGATCAGCCTGCCCGAGGCCGCGTCGAGGCAGAGGATCCGTTCGCGGCCGGCAAGCTCAGTGCGGTCGTTGGGACTGTTGGCGATTTCGTCTTCGCCGTGGTCGTAGTCGCAAAGATAGACGCGGCCATCCGCGACGGCGGGGCCGGCATAGCCCCCCTTCACGGCCACCCGCCACTTCACCGGCAGGCCCGCGGCCGGTATCGCCTTCGCGATTCCGTTCTCGCGCCACACGCCGTCACGCTGCGGCCCCATCCACTGCGGCCAGTCGTCGGCGCGGGCGGGAGCGAAGCAGGCAAACGCGAATGCGAGAACGGGCAGGAGCGCAAAAGGCTTCATGAGGATGACGATGAGGTGTGACAGGCTGAAGCTGGTGCTATTGGTGTGACAGGCTGAAGCCTGTCCTACTTGGCGGCGGCAGCGAGACGGCCACGTCGATGCCGTCGGGCCGCCAGTCGATGATCTCCATCTCGGCCGTGCGGCGGCCACGAAACTCGTTGATCTTCGGCTTGAAGGCGACGTGGAATGGCTGGCCCGGCGGTGGCAGGTGGTCGAGCCATTCCGCGCCGCCGAACGCCACGCCGCGGACCTTCGCGCCATGCTGCACGAGGTTCATCGAAATGTGTCGGGCGCCGCCACCGATCGTTCGCGGCGGCTCCGCGAGCCGCACGCCTGAGGCGCAGAGCACCGGCCGCCGATTCGCCTGCCCGAACGGCGCGAGCCGCTCCATCTGCGAGACCGTGTCGAGCGTGAGGCCGGCGAGCGTGGCCTCGCCGTCGATCGTGATCTGGGCCTGCCTGAGCGCTGGTGGCATCCGCGCCTCCACCTCGCCTAAGAACCGCTCGCGGAAGGCGTCGATCTTCGCGTCTTCGATCCGCAGGCCGGCCGCCGCCGCGTGGCCGCCACAGGTGACGAGCAGATCGCGGCAGGCGACGACCGCCGCATGCACGTCGAAGCCCGGCACGCTCCGCACGCTGCCGATCGCGGGCCGCCCCTGGTGCTCGTCGCGGGCGAGCATCACGACGGGGCGGTGGTGCTTCTCGGCGAGCCGGCCGGCCACGATGCCGATCACGCCAGGGTGCCAGCCGCGCTCCGCGAGCACGAGCGCCGCATCCGCTTCAGGGTCGAAATGTTCGCGAGCCTGCTTGGCCGCGGCCAGCTGGATGCTCCGTTCAAGCGTGTCGCGCTGGGCATTGAGCTCATGCACGTAGTCGGCGAGGCTCGCGGCCCGCGCGGGATCGGCCGTCGTCAATAGCTCGATACCGCTGGCCGCCTTGCCGAGACGGCCGGCCGCGTTGAGCCGGGGCGCGAGGCGAAAGGCGATGTCTTCGCTATCGAGCTGCGACTTTTCATGCAGCTTCGCGAGCTCCATCAGCCGCTCGATCCCTGGGCCGCCGCGCTGTCTGAGGCACTCGAGGCCGTGCTTCACGTAGATCCGATTTTCGTCGAGCAGCGGCACCACGTCGGCGACCGTGCCGAGCGCCGCGAAGCCGATCGACTTGAGCAGCATCTCGCGAAGCCGCGGCGTCACCTGCTTCGCGCCGCTGGCCCGCGTCGCGATCGCCCAGGCGAGCTTGAAGGCCACGCCGGCGCCGCAGAGCTCGCCGAAGGGATAGGCCGCGCCCGGCAGCCGCGGATGCACGAGCACGTCGGCCTCAGGGAGCGTTTCGGCGAAGGAATGGTGGTCGGTGACGATCAGCTCGAGCCCGAGCTCCTTCGCCCGGCGGGCCTCGGCGATGCTCGCGATCCCGCAGTCGACGGTGACGACGAGCCGTTCGCCCCGGCGGGCGAGCGTCTCGAGCGCCTCCGCATTGAGGCCGTAGCCCTCCTCGAACCGGTCGGGCACATACCAACTCGCCTGCGCGTCGATCGCGTCGAGGCAGTGCATGAGGATCGCGGTGGCGCACATGCCGTCGGCGTCGTAATCGCCGTAAACCACGATCTTTCGGCCCGCCTTCGCGGCGGCGAGCATCCGGTCGGCCGCCTCGGCGACGCCCGGCAGCAGGTCGGGATCGCGGAGGTCCGACATGCTCCCCGCCAGGAACGACTTCACGGCGACCGCGTCGGTGATGCCCCGGGCCGCCAGGAGCCGGGCGACGATGCTCGACACGCCGGCCGACCGCTCGAGCCCGGCGACGGCGGCCTGATCGTGCGGCTGAATGTGCCAGCGTTTGGGCATGGGGCCGAATCCCTTCGGAAAAGCCGGGGCAGTATACGGCATCGGCGGCGAGGTGCGCCGGGGTTGGTATATTGCCCGCCCGGCACGAGCTGTGACGGTTTTCAGCAAGGAGATTTGTATGTCGGTCGCCGAGATCACGTTTCCGCCGCTTCCCAAGAAGCCCAAGCGAGACGACGTGCCGAAAGACAAGGTGCTCTGCGAATACTGCACGGCGAAGTGCTGCCGCTACTTCGCGTTGCCGCTGGAGACGCCGACCACCCGCGAGGAGTTTGAATACATCCGCTGGTTTCTGGTCCACGACCACGCGACCGTCTTCACCGAAGACGGCGATTGGTATGTCTGCGTCCACACCGTCTGCAAGCACCTGCAGGCCGACAACCGCTGCGGCATCTACGAGACCCGCCCGCAGATCTGCCGCGACTACACGACGAAAGACTGCGAATACGAAGACGACTGGGTCTACGACCAGTATTTCGAGACCGCCGAGCAGGTCGAGGAATACATGGACGCCGTCCTCGGCCCCGGCGGCGAGCATGTCGGCGACGGCCGAAAAAAGAAGAATCGTGCCAAGTCGATCCGCGGCCCGAAGCCGGCGCTCCTGCCGATCGTCTCATGATTGAACCGCGCACGCTCAAGGGCTTCCGCGATCACCTGCCGGCGCAGGCGCTCGCCCGCGAGAAGATCCTCGACACGGCTCGCCGCGTCTACCGCTCCTACGGCTTCGCGCCGATCGACACGCCCGCGCTTGAATACCTCGAGATTCTCACGGGGAAGGGGAGCGAGGAGACCGACAAGCAGCTCTATCGCTTCACCGACCACGGCGGCCGCGACGTGGGCATGCGGTTCGACCTGACGGTGCCCTTCGCGCGGTTCTGCGCCCAGCACATCGCCACGCTCGGCACGCCCTTCAAGCGTTACCACATGGCCACCGTCTGGCGCGGGGAAAACACGCAGCGCGGCCGGTATCGCGAGTTCATGCAGTGCGATTTCGACACGATCGGCACGACGAGCCCGGTGGCCGATCTCGAGATGGTGCTCGTGGTGCACGACCTGCTCCGCGCGATCGGCATCGAGCGGTTTACGATTCGCGTCAACGATCGCCGCGTGCTCTCCGGCGTGCTCGCGGCGCTCGGCCTGGCCGGCCGTTCCACCGACGTCCTGCGGTCGCTCGACAAGCTCGGCAAGGCGACGGCCGACGCGGTGCGGGCGGAGCTCGAGGCGCACGGCGTCGCGCCTGAGGCCGCAGCGAAGCTCCTGTCGCTCGCGCAGCTGGTGGGCCCGCCGGCCGACGTGCTCGCGGGCCTCGAGCGGATCTTGGGCGATTCCGAGGCGGGGCGGGCCGGCGTCGCCGCCTTGCGGCAATTGCTCGACGGCGTCGCGCAGGCGGGCGTGGCCGAGGGCCGGGTCGTCATCGATCCCTCGATCGCCCGCGGGCTCGACTACTACACCGGCATCGTGCTCGAGAGTTTTCTCGACGAGCTGCCGTCGCTCGGCAGCATCTGTTCGGGCGGCCGCTACGACAACCTGGCCGGCCTCTACACGAAGCAGTCGCTGCCGGGCGTCGGGGCGTCGCTTGGCATCGACAGGCTGCTCGCAGGCCTCGAGGAGCTCGGGCGGCTCGAACTGGTGGAAACGCCGGCGGAAGTCTTTCTCGTGCATTTCGACGAGGCCCACCTCGCCGACTACCTGCGGATCGCCGCGGCGCTGCGGCAGTCCGGGATCGCCGTCGAGTTTTTCCCCGAGGCGAAGCGGGTGGGGCAGCAGCTGAAGCTCGCCGCCAAGCGAGGGTTTCCGGCGGCGGTCCTGATCGGCAGCGACGAATTCGCCGCGGGCACGGCGCAGTTCAAGAACCTTGCGACGCAGGCGAGCACCACGATCGATTGGCACGGCGACATGCGCGTGCTCGTGGACGCGGTGCGGTCGCTGCTGGTGGTGCGGTGATATTTGTAGACCGCTTCCTCCGGAAGCGGTTTTTGGGATCCGCTTCCGGAGGAAGCGGTCTACTTTCCGGTCCGGTCCAGGGCGGCCAGTTCGTCGGCCACGTCGGCGGCGGTCTGGGGCCGGTCGTTCTTGTCGTGCGCGATCATCCGCATGACGAGATTGCAGAC
>Ga0172376_10000559_pt1 | contig 47757 bp, 47 predicted proteins | sample Lak35m_FD_121114 | JGI IMG/M metagenome (GOLD analysis project Ga0172376, IMG submission 121114) | Freshwater microbial communities from Kabuno Bay, South-Kivu, Congo - kab_092012_35m | ecosystem: Environmental > Aquatic > Freshwater > Lake | place: Democratic Republic of the Congo: South-Kivu...
GAAAGGCGCATTTCGAACAGCGAAAACTGGGGTTATATCTGTCTTTGATAACGCCTTTTCTAGAAGATCTTTTTTCCCAACCAGCGCCGCAATTTCTTTTTCAGCATTGGTTACAGCTTCTTTAATTTTATCTAACTTCCCTAATACTACAGTCTTATTACCATTAAATTCTTTCAACCTATTTCTAGATTGATCAAAATCTATTTTTAATTGATGTAACCGCTCCAACATTTTTTCCGCTTTGTGATCACCATGAGAATGTGCAATTTCATAATTAAAATTAACTTCACCAACTAATGCATTTAAACGACCATTAACGATCGTTTCATTTTGGATATCGCGGTAAACCTTCGCCAATTCCTTTTCTAATGCAGCTGTTTCTTCTTTTCTATGAACAAGGTTTGCAGTTTCTGAATTTATAGACTGCTTCAATTCTTCAATTTTTTTTGCGTCAATTTCTTTAGCAGCCTCTAAAACTTGTTGCTGTAATTTTGCTCTTTTTATTTGCATGGCTTCCAGTTGAACTTTTTTCCAAGGACGGATGTAGTCATCTAGAAATACCCAGAAGGTAGTTAAAAGAAATAAAATAGATAGAAAGGCAAAAATCTTGTTCAGCTTAGACATGTCAAAAGCCATGCCTGATTCGAGTTTTTTACTCATTACTGATATCCCTTTTAAAACACTTTAAATTAAAGATTAAGTTCCCACTCTGGTAAAGCAATGATGTATTTCAAATCAAACATCCAACGCAAAACCATTTTGATTGGTAGACTTGTCATAGCCAAAAATAAAAAAACAAGGAGGTAATATCTAATCGCGCCAAGATCAGCGAGAAGCTTTTTACCCTTTTCTGTCATTACTGTAAGTGGTGGCAATCCAAACATATAAAGGACAGTAAGAATTATTCCAAAAATCTCTCTAATAATTAAATTTTTAGGTAGTGATGTCTTGAACCACTTAATCCAAATAAATTCTGAAAGATTGACGTTGTAGGCTGCAACAACTTTATGGAAATCCCAAAATTCAAATGGTCCATAAAAAGTCCAGTTTGGTCCACGCAAAAAGGTTCCTACAATAATTAGATAAACCCAAAGAGCTAGCCACCCAAAAAGAAAAAGACTAACCGCCATCTTTCTTTCCATGACTGTAAAATAGCCATTACCTTTCGGGTTTGTGTCTATATAGGGAATCGCAATTAAACCAACTACGATTATTCCAGGTAAAACAACGCCGGCCATCCAAGGGTCAAAATATACAAGCATTTCTTGAAGGCCGAGGAAGTACCATGGTGCTTTTGCAGGGTTAGGCGCCCAAGTAACGTTAGCAGGTTCTTCTAGTGGGGCTTTAAAAATGATGGCCCAGACTATTAAAAAGACCGTCGTGGCGATGATGCAAAATAATTCAACATAAACAAGGTTAGGCCAGCACCAAACTTTTTCTCTATTCTCAGGAGTTCCTTCAATTGGTCCTTCATTTGCTTCAATACGAGTATCATTCAAAGCAGCTTTATAAATTGAGAACCAAGTAAAAAATGAAACCAGTACGATAAGAATACTTATTGGAATGTTGTCTGGGAAACTGATGATGCTTAAAAAATTAGGGTCCATCATGAAATAAGCAATCACAGGAGTCAGTGCAACTAAAATTAGCTTACCAAATTTGGGTGAACCAAAAGTTTTATAATTTTTCAACAAAAGTAAAAAAAGAACAACGACGACAGGAAATGACCTGATCGGGTCTGCCATGTAATTAATAAAAGCCTTCATCAAAATTCCTTATTTTAGAAAACCTTGTCCCTTATTCTACACCTTAAAGCGGAGCTGATATCCCACCATCTTTTCTAACTCTCCAGAAGTGAACTGCGATCAGTACGCCAACAACGAGCGGTATAAAGACACAATGGAGTATATAAAATCTTAGAAGTGCAGGTTCACCAACGAAACGACCCGCTAATAGTTGAAAGCGAACATCGTTTTTATCCGAAACCATTACGAAGTCACCAATTTGTGCAAGGGCTGCGCCTGGACCACCATGTCCAGCAAATGGAGTTGCTTTCGCCATGTTAGAACCAACGGTAATCGCCCATATGGCCAGCTGGTCCCAAGGTAAAAGATAGCCGGTGAATGACAATAATAAAGTTAGAACAAGGAGAATTACACCTACACCCCAGTTAAATTCGCGTGGTGGTTTATATGATCCCGTCATGAAAACGCGGAACATATGTAGCCAAACTGTAATAACCATTGCGTGAGCACCCCAGCGATGAATTTCTCGCATGATGCCCAAAGGCACGTGCTCTTTAAGTGCAATAATGTCGTTATATGCATATTCAGCAGTAGGTCTATAGTAGAACATCAATAGAACACCAGTAACCGTTAAAGCTAAAAATATGAAAAACGTTAATCCTCCCATGCACCAAGTATATCCAAGTTGGACACCTGATTTTTTTAATTTAATTGGATGTAAATGGAGAAAAACGTTCCCCGCCACAACAGCTGCCCTATTACGAGCATTGTCTGGTGGACCATGACGGAAAATAGATTTCCAAACCTGAGTTTCACGAATTCTCGTTGCAATTCCCTTGGAAGACATAAATTAAACCTCAATATAGGCATCTGGGTGATCCCATTCGCCTTTTTCGTATCGGAATACCTTTGTTTTATCGACTAAAATTGTGCCATCTGGAGTGAGAGAAATTTTATAACGTTCTAGTGGCCTAGGTGCAGGCCCCTCAAAATTGATCCCATTTGGATAATAACCTGAGCCATGGCAAGGGCACTTGAATTTACTTTCTGCTGGCAACCAACTTGGAATACAACCCAAGTGAGTGCAAATATTTGATAGGGCCACCAATCGACCTTCGGCCTTATACATCCAAACACCAAAGCCATTCTTCCAACGCTCGTCGACACCCTTCTCATAGTCAAAAGCTCGACCAGCATTAAAACTCATTTCAGGTTCGAAATTTACGTTTGGATAGGTAAACCTAAAAACCAAACTCCCCATCCCTGCAAGAGCAGCTGTAAAAGTAATCCAGCCAACACTTAGATAACTAAGAAATTCACGACGATTTAGATTTTGACGAGACAATTCGCTCATGGAAAAGCTCCAGATTAAGAAATATAAGCGGCAAAAGTGCGCTTAATCTATGGAAATCACCTAATTTTATCAAGGATAATTATGAGAGTTTTATATTATTTTTTCAACACGTTTAGTAATTCTCTTGCTCGACCCTGAATTCTAAGATCGGGGTCATTCAAAGAAAATTTATTTAACTCATTGACCCAATCAGAAACTGACGATTTTTCAATTGCAGTCAGAATGTTCGATTTGAGACCAAAAACTTGATCAGGTGTCAGCTGATTTCCCTGTCCAGATCGCATTTCCAACGACTCGGAAACAAGATGCGTCAATGATTTCTCACCCTGAATTATCAACAATGTTAAAGCGGCATTCCTGATCATTAGATTCGAATGAGTAATAAAATTTTTTGCTATAAGGTTTGAGTCACCAACGCGATGCTTTGCAAAGCATAACAAAATGGATTGGATCAGACCTTCGTCCTCCGATTTTTCCAAATGCTTTGCCACACCTGACCAATCATAATGACCTTGCTCCGGCAAACGCGCTAAACCATTCACCGCGGCAAATTGAATGTCGCGATCACCATCAGAAAGTGCTTTTAGCAAAAAGGGAAATGAATTTTGATTTTCCATGGCCGAAACAGCAACTACCAAAAAATTTTTTGTCCTTTGGTCTGCCGCGTCGCTGTAAAGCTGAATCAATTCGGCATGGACCCAAGCCAAATCTTCAGCTGGTATTTTTTTGGTGGTAATTAATTTTGAGAGCTCATAAGCAGCAACCCATTTATTGCCAAAGGTTCTGGATTGCAATTCCCGTACTAAATCCTTATAGCCTCTTTCTTCAGAAAGCATTTTACTTATTCCAAAAACGATTAACGCTCCTAGCAAGACAATCGTGATGGGTACAAGTAAACCTGAAAGTGAATTGGAATTATTTATTTTATCTTTTAATTCTTTAACCGTAGCCATTGTTATTCCTTGGCGAGAAACAAGACAATTTAATAAGTGTTTGTTATCAAACCTTCAATTTACTGGCAATCAATTATAAAATGGGAACCTAAAAGATGGCGCACCTACTTCGACTAATGCTCATTATAAAATTTGGTCTTATGATTTTAACAATTCTTCTGGCAAAACATTTAATTAATATTGATTATTCTCATATAAAACTCGCCATTCCAGGCTACCTCTTTGTCATCATGGTTCAAGCACTAGTGATGTTTTATTTTATTGGCGTCTCCAAAATGATAAGTGAAACCTCTGAGCTGATGGAGCAGGAAGGTGAAAAGGCAAAAGAATTATTTGAGACCCCACCTGAGGATATTATTCCCTATAGAAATAAAGTTTCACAATTTTCCTATCAAACCACTCTTTATAAAAGAAAAACGATACCGTGGACTATGCTTATCATAATACTAGGAATGCTAGCCTTTTTGATGGGTGGTGCCTATGACACAGGCATGGTGAAAAAAGAAACTCACGAAGGTCTTGCTTATGGATTTTTGTTGGCCCTAATTTTAGGAACTACCCATCAGTGGTTTTTACTTGGAAAAGCACACAAAATATTAAGAGAATTCAAAGCCATGTTTTCGATGAGCAATTCTCAAATGTAAATTAAATGGATTTTATCCAAATCAGTACTCGTGTTTTCCCTGGAGGATTTACAATACGAGTCTTAGATTCATACAAGACAGATTCATCTATTTCAAAAGCTTGGGCCAAAAATTCTTTCAAGAAATCGTTTGGGATCAACGTATTATAATATACACCTCCGGGGACAAAAGTACCTAATGCATGACCGTCGCCCTGGATGCCTTTGTATTTAGTAATCAAATTATAAATCATATCTTTGGTATTAAGCGGAACAACTGATTTCATCATTAGCCTAAAAATTTTTCTATTTCCTGTACTTACGTCCCGAAATCCTGAGTCTGTTTGATTTGCAGATCCTTCATTATTTTCAGCTAAATCCTTCGGAATTGAATCCCAGCTGGTTAATAGAGCTTCAGATTCAGTATCGTATCGTTCCTCTTCCTGAGGTGAATAATTTTCTAATTCCCTTGAAATAATGTGCTCAATTTCATCAAAGGCGTTTGGATCAATATTTATAGGTGAGTTTTGCTTTTCTTTATAAACGAGAGCTTTATCCAGCCAAGTAAATTTTGGTTCAAAAATTTCAAATTGCTCAGCCAGAACAGTTTCGCTGTGCCTACTTACTACGGTCATTATAAAGACAATGATTAATCCTAAAATTGTAAGCACAAATAAATGTAGAAGATATTTGAAATAAAACTGATCAAGAAGTTTTTTCTTTTCTTTTAGCTCAACAGATTTTGTTAAATAATTTTTGATTCTTGCTAGGATCGACTCCCATTCAGGATACAGAGTTACTTCTAGCCCAATCATCGGGTCATCTTCTAAACTACCACGATCCATTGCTTGATTTATTCCGATTGCTGTTAAGTCAGAATAACTAATATGCGCCTTTTGGGAAGCAGGATGTGGAAGATGAAAAATATCTCCTATTTCATCAGACTTCTGAGGATAACATTTTATAAAAAAATCTCTAAGCTCAAAGAAAATTTGCTTTAAATCCATCCCGCTAAAATGCTTCAACTCCATAATAGTGAAGCCGCGATTTACAAAACAATAAATTAAAAATTTAACTCTTAACCAATTGACCCAGTTATACAAAGTCCCAATCCGAGCATAAAGGATCAATACGTTAAATCTTTTAAATATAAGGTGGATCTCAGCATTATCAAATAAAGCACTCCAAAACTCTTTAAAATCTTCAGCAAAATGTCCCTGCCAAGTCACACTTTGCAAATCCAAGGCAGTCCACTTTAGAAATGCCTGTGAAGAGTTCTTATCAAAATAAATACTTTTTACTTCCATTTAAATTACTCTTACCAATATTGCTATTCCTTGACCGCCACCAATGCAAGCTGAAGAAATTCCTAGCTCTTTTTTATTTTTGATAAGTTGATTTACAAGTGTATTTGTTATTCTTAATCCAGTGGCCCCCAACGGATGGCCTATTGCAATAGCTCCACCCCAAATATTAAGTCTATCCAAAGAAATTTTTAATTCTTTTTGACAGGCTAAAACTTGTGAACCAAATGCTTCATTTATTTCATATAAATCAACATCTTCAATTTTTAATTCATTATTTTTTAACAAATTTTGAATCGCTGGCACTGGACCAATACCCATGATAGTTGGTTCCACTCCAACTACTTCAAAATCAATTATTTCAGCTTTTGGTTTTATTCCATATTTTTCGACGTACTTCTCCGAAGCCACCAGGCATGCGACACCACCATCAACTATTGCTGATGCTGTTGCGGGGGTTACTACGCCACCTTCTTTAAAGGATGGTTTCAATTTTGTCATATCTTCAATTTTTGCGTTCTCTCTTATTCCTTCATCCTTAGTAAGTGTAACCTTCCCAACAGGGACCTCAATAAGTTCCTCTTGCATCAAATTACCTGCATAAGCACTTACAGCTCGGCGATGGCATTCTAAAACATATTCCTCTACTTCAGACCTCGAAATTTTATATTGTTCTGCTAAATTCTCGGCTGTAATGCCCATCGGCGTTTTGCAGTATTTATCTGTTAACGAATCACTTAGAAGATCCACTGTTTTCAATCCTCCAAATTTAAACCCCCATCGACTTCCATATATTAAATGAGGGACATTGCTCATATTTTCAGCACCTGCACAAAGAACTGCTTGAGATTTCCCAAGAGCTATTTGCATATACGCTTGAGATAAGACTTCTATTCCAGAGCCACACAAACGATTGACTGAGTATCCAGGAGTTTTAATTGGGAGATCCAATTTTAATGCCAAATGCCTAGCGGCATAAAGGGTATCTGTAGTGGTTGGCAAAACATTGGCAAATAGCACGTGATCGATGGACGCAGGTGAAAGCTTGAGCTTATTAATCAAGCCCTGTGCTGGTATGTGTGCCAATTCTATAGGACTTAGATCCTTAAGTGGCCCACCAAAACTACCAAATGGGATTCTTTTGCCATCAACGAGGAAAATTTTGCCGCATTTAGTGGGTGATACCCTTGAATTGAATGAAGTTACTTGTTTGGACACTTTTGCCCCCTTATTCCATTTTCCGACTAGCTCTGTATCATGATAATTGTGTTGCCCCTCTGAGGCAAAATATTTGAACCTTGGAAGTGAAAATGTCAGATATATCCTCTGTTCAATTGCAAAAACATCGTGATGCAGAACTATCACGACAAAAAACTGAGCTCAAATATGCTCAAGATGAAAGTAAAAAGAAGATCAAAAAGGAACTAGACTACCAAGAAGGTGTCGTTGTTGAACTAAAAAAGGATCATCAAAAAAAATCTGACAATCTCCAAATGGACCTAGAATACAAGTTGATTGAGTTGCGTAAAAAGCATGATGAAGTTTATGCAGTTGAGAAAAATAGACTTGAAAAAGAAATGGAAATGTTAAAAAAGGCCCATGACGATCGCGTGACAGAAATTAAAATTTCTCACCAAAACGAAATTCAACAAATTGATGAATCACACCAAAATACCCTTTATAATGCTCGTCAAAAATTTATGAAGGAAAAAATGAAATGGAACGCTTAGTCTTCTATAGAGGTTAGTAATGAAAAATGAAACCGCTACAAATTCTGTATTTATAAATGGAAGAAATCAAATTATTGAGATGCTTCAACACATGACTCCTCAGGAAAAAGGCAGGATTTTAAAATTAATTAGAATCAAAAACCCTATTTTGGCCGATGAGCTTCAATCTAAGAGCTTCTCATTTCACGATTTAGTAAATTTATCGACTCAGGATATTACGAAGCTAGCAAATTCCATCAAGCCAGCCATTTTTGGAATGGCACTAAAGGGTCTTGATGTAAAAATGCAGAAGAAGTTTCTTTCAATTTTACCTCGAGATTACGCTGAAGCAGCCTATGGCACAATGACTACTTTTTACAATAATGAAAAGGATCTAGGTGCTAGGGCGAAAAATAAAATTCTAGAGACCTTCCAAAAGGTATTTTATACTGGGAAAATTATTTAATATTTCTCTTTTTCTTATAATCCGCAATTAGACTTTTAAAATGGGTCAAGGATTTCGCAGAGAGCTCCTCCATATTTCCTGAAGAATCATCAATGATTTGGTGATCCCTCAATACTTCCGCTGAATCCTTCAAACGAGTACATAGTGTATTAAAAATTACCTCCACCCATTCCGGGCAAGATTTAATAATATCCTGAATCTCAGTTTTTTTTATTTGAAATAATTCTGTATCATCTGTTGTAATTGCTGAGGCAGACCGTAGATTATCGTCCAATATACTTAATTCACCCAAGAATTCACGGGACCTCAAAACTGAAATAGGTAGTAAGGAACCATCAGACTCTTTAAATATTCTAACCTCACCCCTTTTAATAATGTACATATGCAGGGAAGGCTCACCTTCACAGAAAATTACAGAATTAGGTTTATATTTAATGAGTTCTTTATCTAATTCTTCGTACGACATATTTTTCCTCAATCTTTCCAGCGGCCATAACACCATGGCGTAGACCAAAAGTTGATATCTCAAAAGTATTTACACCAAGAAATCTTCCTATATCAGTTCCGATTTTTAAACCTGCTCTAATGGTTTCTGATCTTTTACCTAAAAAAGGAAATAGAGATGCAAGTTGACCAATTTTTAATAATTCTACTTGATTAAATAAATTGGAAAGATCATTAAAATCAAAAACACTGCCATGAACAAAATCGTCGCTGTAATAAACTAATTTTTTAAGCATTCCTGCAATGGCTGTCATACTACCTGCTACACAAATAATATGATTCGTCTTGTAGCTTGAAAGGTCTGGAAGATTAAGTATCTCGGCCATTTTGCTGTCAAATTCACCTTTGTTTAGCCAGTCAGTCCCACGTACAGAGCCAACAGGCAAACTTATTGATTGAATGTACTCAAATTGAGGTTGGGCCTTGATTTGAATTAACTCAGTTGAGGCCCCTCCAATATCAATTATTGCTAATCTTTCTTCTGGATTTCTTGTAACGTCTAATCCGGACATAACTCCAAATGCGGTATAAAAGGCTTCACCTTCCGAAGAAATTATAGAAACCGTAAATCCAAAATCATTTGAAATTCCTTTAAAAAATTCCTCCGAATTGGTTACTACCCTGCTAGCTTCAGTTGCTGTAACAATAACATCTTTAGGGTTTATGTCATATCCTTCAATTATTTTTGCATAATTTTTAAAGGCTTCATAACTTGCCTCAATTGACTCAGGAGAAAAGACTCTAGTTTGATCAATATTTTTCCCCAATGCTGTTATGGTACTATATGTTTTTTGCTCAACCCATTTACCATCATAATTACCCACAAGTAATAATATTGTATTCGACCCAACATCAATGCACGCTTTCATTTTATGCCTATAAATTCACTCAAGGTGAATTTGTTTTTAGAAAGAAAATAGGTACCTTTCTCACTTATTATACCAGTAATTAACTTTGCAGGAGTAACGTCAAAACTTGGATTCCAAACCGGCGCATTTAACAAGCCCAATTGGGTATTCCCAACTTTTAGAATTTCACTACTATCCCTCTCTTCAATCTTGATTTTTGCCCCATCCTCAAGCTCCATATCAAAAGAGCTAAGTGGTGCTAAAACAAAAAATGGTATAGAAAAATGATTTGCAGTTAAGGCCAAGGTATAAGTACCAATTTTATTTGCGGTGTCTCCATTTGCTACAACTCTATCAGCACCAACGACTACGAAATCTATCTGATGCTTCTGAAAGGCGTAGGCCATTGACCCTTCGACTAATAACTTAAATGGAATTTTTTCTTTCGCTAATTCATAGGCTGTCAAACGCGAGCCTTGAAGGTAGGGTCTAGTTTCAAACGCAAAAACTTCTTCAATCATTTTATTTTGAGCAAGATATGAAATTGCTCCAAGTGCGGTGCCTAGGGTGCCACAAGCAAGCCTTCCAGTATTGCAAATGGTAGCTACTCGCACTTTATTCTTTCCTAAAGACCCTGCGAATTTTTTAATTTCCTTGGCCATAAACAAATTGGTGTTTTCCAATTTGTTTATCTGCTCTTTAAAATAGTCAAATGCTGTATGGAAAAGCTTAGAATTTGAAATCTCTTGACCACTTTTTTCGCCACATAACAAGGCATCAAATTTCAGTATTAAATTATCTAATTCATATTTTAGGTTTACGGCAGTTGGGCGTGCTTTTTTTAAGTAATCTGCTTTTTCTTTAAGCTCATTGATAGATATTTTTTTAGTTTGGTTCTTCAACCAAAAGGCCAAACCTAAAGTCGCAGTAAATCCTATTAAAGGAGCACCTCGCACAACCATTTCCGCAATGGCCTTATAGGTATCCTCAAGGGAATTTATTTTTAACCATACTTCTTGATTGGGAAGAAGCCTTTGATCAAGAACCTCAAAGCTATTTTCATCATATTTTAGTGGGCTTGGCAGCATCATTTTTTAAAAAGACCTTTTAAAAATTTTCCTACCTGCTCATTATTTACTTTTTCTTCTATCACTTTTTTCAATTGCTTTTCTGCCTGCTTTTTAACAATCTCTTTCCCTTTGGTTTTAACAAAACCCTTCGCCAATCTTTCAGTTGTATAAAGATAATCTGGCATCAAGGTAAAACCGACACCCTTTAATTTCATTGGGAGGTCCTTTGTTCCAAAATTTGATTCTAATATTGAACTTAACTTCCCTGTATTATCCGTTAAAGTTGCCATGACCTCACCTTCCTTATTGGTTTCTGGAGTATAAACGGTTCCATTGGCCTTTATAATTAACTTATTAGAAACTCCTTGGAAGTTAAAATTATTCATCTTATACACTTTTTCTGAAAGCTCTCCCGCAAACAGAAGAGTTTCAAAATTTTGATCAAATGCAAGATTTGAATTTTGAATTTTTTCTTTTATCTGGGGAATTTTAAAACCTAGCGCCATTACTTTTTCTTTTATATTTATACCAGTAATCTCACCATTTTTGGCATTCACGTCTACATTGGCTTTATACTCCAGGGTCTTGCCCATTTTAAAATCACCATTAATTTTTCCTGAAAAGATACCAGACACGCCACCTACAAGCTTAGGCAAAAAAGGAGAAAACCCTTTTAGATTTATGTCAGTCAAATCATTTGAAAATTTCCCTTTTACGTCATTTGAAGTTACGAGATTAACATTAAAGCTAGAAACCATTCTACCATTGGAATATTTCAACACCATGTTTTTTGTATCTACTTGTGAGCCACCCACAGTTACTTTTCCATCAAAATTAAATGGAAAAATATCAATCATAAAATTGTCCACCTTCAAGACAATTGTTCCCCTGGGTAGGTCAATTGGCTTTTCAACTACTTTGTTTTCTTCCTGATTTTGACTTGAGGCCTTATTGCTATTTTCATTGGTGTTGCTATTTGCTGGCTCAGAACCATTTCCGTATATAATTTCTTGCAATACTTGTTTTTTAATTCCCATTCCAGTCGCGTTTACGTTCATTAAAAAGCTAGGATAGTCAGATATGCTGGGCGGGATATTATTAATATCAATTGCTCCATTTATAGTTGAATTGATTTTTCCACCAAAGGTCTGAACCGTACTTTCTAAATAATATTTTGTATTTTTAAAGGTACCATTGAAACCAATTCCCGCTGTCACTAAATCATTTTTAAAAGTAATTGGATCTGTTAGACCAAATTTGATTTCGGGTTTAATTGCTTTTGGCTTTAGATCAATGGAGCCTTCAAATGTAAAGTGAGACTTTCCAAGACTTATATTGGGCAAACTTAATCCTGCCAAACCAGCAATTTCTTCTAAAATTAAATCTCCTTTAAATTTCTTTAATTGAAGATCAGGTGATTTTCCTTCTACGTTTCCTGTAATCGTGCTCCCACCCAAATTTATATTGAAAGAAGCATTTATTACACTTTCGGGAGAAATATTAATATCTAGCTCCTGCTTAATTTCCGCAACTTTTAAATTGGCATTTTTCAAAGTTAGGTTTTTCACCGTAACTAAAACTTTAGATTTAATATTTTTCTTAAGCAGGATCTCAGGTAAATTAAACTGTCCTATTACGAGCAACTCTAGGGTTGCACTTTCTTTAGCCGGCAATTTCAAATCAAAAGTTGATGCAAGTTCAAAAGCAGTATTACTTTCAAAATTTAAATTCTTTATTAAAAACTTTTCAATTTTAATGTTTCCTTTTTGCCCGTCCCGCAAACCATAGTGAACATCTAAATGGGCTACAGAAAAATCCACCGATGCCTTTTTCAGGTATTCGACTACACTAGAGTCTAATTCATCTCCCGAAGCGGGCTGCCCCTCAGATGCTTTGGTTTCAATTGTTTTCTGATCGACTGGTTGCGCAGGACCAGATGACCCCAAGGCCTCACTCCAGTTTGAAGAGGGATGAATCTCATCCCCACCCTCAAGATAATTAGTAATGGGGTTTTCTACTACGACTTCAATACGGCCACTGCTTGAAATGATTGCCCAGAAGGGAACTCTGACCGAAAAATTCTCAACTTTAAAAAGTGGCTGTTTTTTTGCCTTAGTTTCAAGTGAAAAATTCTTGAGTGAAATTTTGCTCGTAAGACCGATGGCAATATCAACTTCCCCTAGGGTTACAGAGCTTCCTGGCAAGGTCTTCGCCACATTTTCAATGATAATTTGCTTAACTGCTTCAGGTCTTAATTTACTCTTGATAAAAAAATAAGACCCGGTTACTAGAGTTGTAATAAAAATTGCACAAGATATTAAAATTATTTTAACTTTTTTCATAATGTAACCTTTTGAGAAAATGATGAATTTTACTAATTTTTTTCCAATGTAATAGGCGCATATTTCACTAAGAATCTCTTTTTGGCCCCGTCGGGAAACAAAATGAGAACCTTTTCATTTGCACCTGCCCCTTCAGTATCTACGACCGTACCCTTTCCGTAAACTGAATGATGCACCACATTGCCTTTTTTATACTTACTTTCTGGCAAATTAAGGGACGGCTTGGTAACGGTAAAGTTTTTCGAAAGCGCTCCTTTGCTAGCAATATCTACAAGATTATTGGATTTCCCATTATAAATTTTAACCGCATCATCGTCGTAAGACTGGTTAAAATCGAAATCGTCAAAATTTTTATTTGAATTCAAATCTAGTGATGAAGAGCCTTTGTGATCCCAAATAATCTTATCTTTTGGTAACTCAAATAGAAACCTCGATGGCCCATTAAATTTTAACTGCCCCCACTGATATCTAGCTCTCGGAAATGTCATCCATAAATTTTTCATAGATCTTGTCATTGCAACATAACAAAGACGCCTCTCCTCTTCTAAGGCCATCGAACCAGATTCAATACTTTTCATGGAAGGGAAAATTCCCTCTTCCATTCCAACAACAAAAACATTGTGGAACTCAAGGCCTTTCGCACCATGAACTGTCATTAAACTAATTTCACCCTGGTTTTCTAAACCCTCTTGGGTTACAGACGTGTCTAGGGCAATGGTTTCAATAAAATCAGTGACCGTTGAATTTGGGTGCGATTCAGAAAAGTCTTTGATTGCTTGACCTAACTCATAAATATTTTCAAGCCTTGCTTCTGATTCGTAGTCCTTTATACTTTTTAATTCTTCAATATAACCAGATTCGTGAATAACCTTCTCAAAAATTGTGTAGGTTGAATTACCAGATTTGTGCAAAAGCATGCATTCGGAAACAAAGTTATAAAAAGTGGTTAACGAGCTTTTAATTTTCCCTGATAATTTTAGTCCAAACTGGTCGCTATTAGTTTGAACTCTCTCTATCGCAATCCAGAGGGACACATTTAATTGACTGGCCATTTCTTCTAATTTTTTTAAAGTCGTCGCTCCGATTCCTCTTGATGGGACATTTATAATTCGTGAAAGTGCTAATGAATCATCAGGATTTATGATTAGTCTTAAGTATGCAATGACATCCTTGATTTCTTTTCGTTCATAGAACTTAATTCCCCCAATGATTTTATAGGGTAGTTTTGCATTTCGAAGTGCGTCCTCTAGAGGTCTGGACTGATAATTATTTCTATAGAAAATTGCCATTTCACTGTAGTCTGGCTTTTCGCGATACTCAGAATTAAGCAATGCCTTCTTAATTTGACCTACGACAAATATCGCTTCATCTTTTTCAGTTTCCAATTCTTTAACTTGGATTTTTTCACCTAATTGATTCTCGGTCCACAATTCCTTTTTATTTCTATATTGGTTATTTGAAATCAGTAATGAAGCGGCTTGAATTATATGACCTGTGCATCGGTAATTTTGTTCGAGTTTAAAAACTTTTACATTCTTGAAAACCTTATTAAAATCAAGAATATTATGAATGTCAGCACCCCTCCATGAATATATCGATTGATCTTCGTCACCTACCACGCAAATTTTTTGTTTTTCGCCTGAAATTAATTTAAGGATTTCAAATTGCGCCTTATTGGTATCTTGATACTCATCAACCAAAATATATTCATATCTATCTTGAATTCTCTTTAACACGCTTGGATGTTGATAAAACAAAGCCAAAATTGAGGTAATTAATCCACCAAAATCAAGCGCATTGGATTTGTGTAATTCGTTTTCATATTCTGTAAAATAGCGAAAAAAAGGATCTTGAGAATCAACATCTAGCTTATCTAAGTCAGAACAAATCTGATCTCTTCCTAAAAAGACTCCCTTATTTTTTAAGCCTTCAATATAATAAAGAACCTCATATGGAGAAATCTCCTTTGGTGAGATTCCATATTTTCCCAAAATATTCTTAATAATTATTAGGCCCTCGTCTTCATCATAAATAGTAAAGTTTTTGGAAAGTCCTAATACATCAGCCTCCACACGCAACAATCGCGAACAAAAGGAGTGGAAAGTAGTTATTGTGAGTGCTTCTGCTTGAATACCAGAAACTTGGGATACCCGTTCTCTCATTTCGCGAGCAGCTTTATTGGAAAATGTTAAAGCTAAGATCCGATAAGGACCAAGATTTTGATCCTCGATAAGATGAGCAATTTTTGTAACCAGCATTTTGGTTTTGCCAGAACCGGCTCCAGCTAAAACCATCATAGGTCCAGAAAAATATTCTACAGCACTTTTCTGTGCTTCATTTAAGCCACCTAAATTGACCATGGACGCCTTCCAATCTTAAGGATCTGAAAGGCTAGAGACTATTCAACAGTTACTGACTTAGCAAGATTTCTTGGCTTATCGATGTCAGTTCCTTTGAAATTGGCCATGTGATAGGCAAATAGCTGGTTTACTACGTTTAGAAGAAGCGGAGTAAGCTCCTCTAGATTATAGAAATTAAGAAGCAGTGAGTAATCACTAATTTTCTTAATTTCTTGTTCATTTTCCCTACCACCAATTCCTACGATAATGCCTTTTCTTGCTTTGATTTCTTGAACATTTGAAATGCTTTTTTCAAATAGTTCTGGGCCAAGTAAAGCTATGTTAACCATTTCATTATCAATTAATGCTATTGGCCCATGCTTTAATTCCCCGGCAGCGTAACCCTCTGCGTGAACGTAAGCAATTTCCTTTAATTTTAATGCTCCCTCTAGTGCTATTGGGAAATAAGGGCCTCTGCCTGTATAGAAAAAGCCCTTCGCATTATAAAGTTTTTGCGAAATATCTTTTATGCTTTGTACATCTTGAAGAAGGTCATCAATTCTCTCAGCAAGCAAATTAAATCGGGCAATCAATTTATTAGTTGCTTCTGTGTCATTCAACTTTCCTTCTAAAACATGGCTTAGTATTCGACCTGTTAAAACCTGCAAAGTGAAGGCCTTTGTCGAAGCCACACCAACTTCAATTCCTGCGCGGATTAATAAATTATCTCTACAGCTTCTGTACAAGCTAGAACCCTCGACGTTAACTATACCAAGTGTTGTTACCCCTTGATCTTTTAACATTTGCTGAGCAGCTAAAGTATCTGCCGTCTCGCCAGACTGACTTATGAATAAGGCCAGGTCCTTATTATTTAATAGAGATTTTCTGTATCTTAATTCACTAGCTAACTCATGCTGACATGGAATTTCATTAAAATTTTCTAAAAAGTTTCTAATTACCAAACCTGCATAAAAAGCTGTACCACATGCAGAAAGGATTATTCTTTCTGGTTTTATATCCTGAATTCTATTTAATATTTGCCTTCCCTCTCCGTGGAAATAATATTGGGTCAAGGCACGAATCAATTCAGGCTGCTCATAAATTTCCTTAAGCATGAAGTGTTCGAAATTTCCTTTCTCTGTTGATTTAAAAGATATTTCTTGTCGCCTTGTCGTAAACTTTGTCGATGGATTTAGGTCGAAATCTAAGAAACTTAAAAATGTTTTATTAGCTAGAGATAAATGACAAATGACCTCATCCTCAGGAAAGAATAGTTTTTCGACTACACCAACTAAAGCGTAAGGATCTGAAGAAACGAGAACTTCTGAATTAACTTCATTGAGACCACAAACTAATGGCGCACCTCTTTTTAGTGCAATAATTTCGCGAGTCTTTCTATCCAAAATAACAAATGCTGAATTACCTCTAATTCTTCTGAAGGCCTTTGGTACAGCTTGAAGAATGGGCATTTTTTCTTTTTTTGTGTAGTAAGTTAACATGCCCAAAAATACTTCAGAATCTGTTTCTGATTTAAAAGTAATACCTTCTCTTAAAAGTTCTTTTTTAATTTCGTCAGCGTTTTCAATTATTCCATTATGAACAAGAGCAATATCATCATCGTTGTGAGGGTGGCTGTTTGCATCACTCACCTCACCATGAGTCGCCCAGCGTGTGTGTCCAATACAAGCATTGGCGCGCAAATTAAGCGTGGAAATCATGTTCTTTAAATTCTCCAACTTTCCACTTTTCTTATAAACTTCTAGGGAATTTTTCTCATTAAGAATACAAATACCGGCAGAATCATAGCCGCGGTATTCAAGGCGCTTAAGCCCTTCCATTACTATCTCAATTGATTTTTGTGGACCAATATGACCTACAATTCCGCACATGGTTGTACCCCAATAGTTATAATAGTTTAGCCCTCTATTCTCTCCCACTTGAGAAGAGAATCAAGGAATTATTTTTTTGTTTTAATGCTATTGCCACACTGCGCCTTCTGGCGTCAATGGCAGTCTAAAAAGTACGAATAATTGAGTAAATTTTACATTTTTCCTTAATTATATTTAAGGGAATGTCATTCTATTTTGATTTGGATTTAATAAACTTTTTGGCCATTCCTTCTTTGGTTACTTGCCGTCCACGGGAGATAGAAAAAGAGCCATCCGGCATGTCTGTGTTAACAGTAGTACCCGAGGCTACAAAGCAATCATTGCCAATTGATACAGGAGCTACTGTCTGTGAGTCTGATCCTACAAAACACCTTTCACCAATTTTTGTTATATGCTTTTGAGCGCCATCATAATTACAAGTTATAAAGCCACAACCAATATTTGTTTCTTCACCAATTTCCGCGTCACCAACATAGCTTAAGTGTGAGACCTTAACGCCCTTTTGCAATTGAGACTTTTTAATTTCAACAAAATTTCCTATTTTTGATTTTTCACCAATATCAGCCCCAGGCCTTAACCGAGCATAGGGACCAACTTCTGCCTCTTGATGTATTTTGCACTTTTCAAGAGTTGTATGTCCTTTTATTGATACATTTTTACCAATGGAAGTGTTTTTTATGTGACTAAATGGACCGATAGAGGAACCTGCTCCGATCTCACATTTCCCTTCGAAAATGACATTTGGATATACAACCACTCCACTTTCAAATTTTACTTCTGGATCCATAAAAACTGATTGCTTATCCCAAAAACGCACTCCTTGAGACATCCAAAATCGAACAAGCTTATCATTTAACCTTCTGGTTGTTACTTCAAGCTGTTCAAGATTATTTATACCGAGTAAATCCTCACCTTCATCAAATAATACCGAGGCAACCTTTCTATTTTCATCAAAGGTATCTGTTAAATAAAACTCATTGGCCTTATTTTTATTTGAAATATTTTTAATGCAATTTTCTAGGTAGTCCTTTCTGAAAATATACAATCCAGAGTTAACTTCACTTATCTTTTTTGTGGCCTCATCAGCATCTTTTTCTTCAATAATTTTTAATCCTTGATTAAATTTTTTTATTCTTCCATAACCTTTGGGATTATTAGTTGCAAAAGTTGCAACAACTCCATCTAAAGAGTCATTCTCCAACCTTTTTTGAAGTGATTGTATATGGTCGACAGAAATAAGAGGAACATCACCACTTAGAATGGCTACATATTTTGTTTCTTTAAGACTAGAACCCTGGGACAAATAAGCTTTTACGGCATCTGCTGTACCCAACTGTTGATGCTGTACACATTTTGTAAATGCTGTTTGGGGCCAATTTGCTTCAAAGTAAGGATCAAATTTTTCTCTTTGATGCCCTAAAACTAGGTTAATCTCTGTTGCTGGGTATATTGATTTAAATTGAAAACAAGTTCTTAAAACATAGTCAATTATAGGTCTTCCCATTAGAGAAACCATTGGTTTTGGCATATCTAGTTTCATGCGAGTTCCTTGGCCAGCAGCCAAAACAACTAAAGCAATTTTATCGGCCATATTTCTCTCCCAAAGTTGATTAATTTAATTCAGCATACAAAGATGCGTCTGGAACTGCCTCTCAATGCAATTACACACAAATTATAGTTGCGAAAAACTATTATAATTCAAGTGCAAAGGCTAAAGAACATAAAAAGTTTAAAGACTTAAAAGAAAAATCCCGAATATATACTCCGAAGAAATGAGTCTCAAGGATGATACTGAGTCTCAAGGACCATTGTAGGAGATAGCTATGACGACGAACTACGAGGGAGACAACCTGGATTTTAAGGATACTGTCCCCTTGCTGCCTATAAGAGATATTGTAATCTACCCTTACATGATCATACCTTTGTTTGTTGGTCGAGATGCTTCGATTGAAGCAGTTGAACAGGCATTGACTAAAAATGATCGCCTTATCTTGTTGTCGAGCCAAAAAGACATTACTGCAGAATCCCCAGACCCAAACGATATATACACAGTTGGCACGCTGGCGATGATTATGAGAATGCGCAAACTGCCAGATGGAAGAGTAAAAATTTTAGTTCAAGGAATTTCAAAAGCCAAAATCAAAGAATTTGTACACACTGAACCATTCTATAAAGTAAAAATTGAAAAAATTGAAGACAAAAAAGTATCTGGTGAAGATGTCACTGTAAAAGCTCTAATGAAAAACATTAAAGAGCAACTAGAAAAAGTTATTACATTAGGAAAGGTTTTATCACCAGATATGCTAATGGTGCTTGAGGATATTCATGAACCAAGTCGATTGGCTGATCTAGTCGCTTCTAATTTAAGTTTGCATGTAGCAGAAGCACAACTCGTGCTTGAAACATTGGATCCAATTGAACGGCTAAATAAAATCAATGAAATTCTTACAAGAGAATTAGAAATAATTTCGATGCAAAACAAAATCAAAAATGCATCTAAAGACGACTCAAATAAAAATTCGAGAGAATTTTTTCTACGAGAGCAAATAAAGGCCATTAAAAACGAACTCGGAGAAGATTCATTTGAAAGTGATGATGACTTTCAAGAAATCAGAGAGAAAATTAAAAAATCAAAAATGCCTCCCGAGGTCGAAAAAGAAGCCAACAAACAACTTGTACGCGTCGAAAAGATGCATCCAGACTCCTCAGAAGCTAGCATTATAAGAAACTACTTAGAGTGGCTTACGGATCTACCGTGGTCAAACTCCAGCGATGAGATACTTGACCTTGATTTCGCCCAAAATGTTCTTGATGAAGACCATTTTGATCTTGATAAAATAAAAGAAAGAATTCTTGAATACCTTGCTGTTAAAACCCTAAAGGGCAAGGATATGAAAGGCCCGATACTTTGTTTTTCAGGACCTCCTGGTGTCGGTAAAACTTCTCTTGGGAAATCAATTGCCAGGGCGACCGGGCGTGAGTTTGTCCGCATTAGTCTCGGTGGCGTAAAGGATGAAGCCGAAATTAGAGGACATAGAAGAACCTATGTTGGTTCTATGCCAGGCAGAGTGATACAAGCATTAAAGCAAGTTAAAACTAACAACCCTGTAGTCCTACTCGACGAAATTGACAAAATGGGTGGCGACTTCAGAGGCGATCCAGCTTCAGCATTGTTAGAAGTATTAGATCCAGAGCAGAACCATTCATTTAGGGATCACTATCTAAATCTCAATTTTGATTTATCAAATGTCATGTTTATAGCAACCTGTAATGATTTGGAAAGTATCCCAGGTCCGCTTCGCGATCGTTTGGAAGTATTAAATCTCACTGGATATAGCCACGAAGAAAAGGTATTTATTTCAAGAAAATATCTGATTCCAAAGCAAATGAAAGAAAACGGACTCAATGATGCTCATGTCGAGTTCAGTGAGGACTGCATAAAATCAGTGATAAGAAACCACACGGCTGAGGCAGGCCTGCGTAATTTGGAAAGAAAAATCGGAGCACTTTGCAGAAAAGTTGCTATGAAAATCGCGAGAGGCGAAATATCAAAAACTATTTTGAGCAAAGATTCAGTAGATAAATATTTGGGCCCTGCAGTTTTTTCTGACGAGGATCAAAAAACATTTGATGAAGTCGGTGTAACAACAGGTCTTGCATGGACCAATCATGGTGGCCAAATTCTATATATTGAAGCGACCAAAATGAAAGGTAAAGGCCTTACCCTAACAGGTCAATTGGGTGACGTCATGAAAGAATCCGCACAGGCAGCTGTGGGACATATTCGAAGTCGATCCCATGATTACGGGATTGAAGAATCCCTTTTTGATGAAAATGAAATTCACGTTCACATACCAGCTGGAGCAATTCCCAAAGATGGCCCTAGTGCAGGGATAACGCTAGCAACAAGTATTGTTTCATTATTGGCTTCCGTGCCAGTTGACCGAGATGTCGCTATGACAGGTGAAATTACATTAACTGGTAAGGTTCTTCCAATTGGTGGCCTTAAGGAAAAAGTTCTTGCGGCCATGCGAATGGGAATTAAGAAAATAATTATTCCAAGCCGCAATGAAAAGGATCTGGCGGAAATACCTGAGCAATATAAAAAGGAACTTGTATTTATCGTAGTCAAGTCCTTTGATGAAGTATTGGATCATGCCCTCGTAGGTTGGACTGAGAGGAAAAAGGCATTTGCCCGCAAAACTGGTATTAAGCGAGCCAATAAACCAAAAGATAACACACCACCAGTTGCGGCTTAATTATAACCGTTGCTTTTAATCGCCCTTTCTTAAATGCTAGGCATTTTTGTCCTTTATAATTTTGAAACCACGAAGCCACTATTCTATTAGAATATTCACATGGCAATTGAAGACCGAAAAAAATTGAAGATAGCTATTGTAGATGACTCAGATTTCTCTAGAAAAACAATCGCAAAAATTCTTGAAGGAGCTGGGTATAAGGTCACTAGTGAACTTTCCTCTCCTGGTGAGGCCATTAAAAGCCACATGCAAAATCCAGCAAACCTATACATTGTAGATTTAGTGATGCCCAACATGAGTGGCCTTGAACTAGTGCTAAAGTTAAAAGAAACCAATTCCAATATAAACATCATCATGATGTCGAGTCTTAACGAGGATTCTATTGTTATAGATTCAATATCAAGTGGTGCTAATGATTTTATAAAAAAGCCATTTGGAGCTACCGAATTATTAATGTCAGTAAATCGTATCTATCAAATGGCCGTTAATGAAAAATTAATTTGAGGTGACTATGTCCTTGATAAAACCCATTTTTTATTTTGCGCTAAGCTATTTCGTGCTTTCATTTGAAATTTCAGGGCGCACTCTTTTTGATCGAATTGATTCTAGAGTAGCTCCCTATACTGAAGGCGCGCAAACTTTTGTAATCAAAAAAACTAAACAGACTTGGGATTATCTGGTGTCAACTTCTTCTAAATTAATCGGGAAAACTATACCAGAACAAAGAGACCGAATTACTTCAGGGCTATCGTCGCCAAAAAGATTTTTTGAGACAAAGCAAGTCGAGGGCGATGGCTCCCCCGACTTGGATCAAAATAAGATTGAAAAAATTAGCCACGAAACTTATACCGAAAATGAAAGAAAGTTACTGCGGAAAATCCTAGAGGATGCTCAGTAATATTATTTTTCGGTTGAGGCAGGTCCTACTTCCTCTGAATCTTTCGTTTCTGATTTTGGTTTTTCAGATTCAGCGACACGGCTACCTTGGTTTCCGTAAATACATTGACCTTTTTGATCTTCACCTACGTCCACAGAAAAAGCGTTAAGTGAAAATGCAATCACAATTAATGCCAATAACAGTTTCATAAAGTCTCCACAGTTTAAAGGATTCAGTGTTAATGTCCTTCTGCCAATAATTGTTTGCACATTTCAGGCCAAGACGGATGAAAATTTAAAATTAATTTCCTTAAATATTTACGGATAGTTGCAAATTTTTGCTTCAATGATTTCAAGATATTTAGAGTTGAGACACGTCCAGATTATTTATAAATGTCTAAAAAATACACAAAATGGTTTTATTCAAAAGAAGAATTTATTGATTAGCCAAAATAGTAAAGAAGCCATCTTACTAATTTCAGTTTACCAATGTAAGGAGGATATTTGATTGAAATATCAAATAGAAAGGATCTTTTCATAACTGATTGATGATGGGAAAAAGTATTGAAAGAATGCTTTCCGTGATAAAAACCGGATCCAGAATCTCCTACTCCGCCAAAAGGCAATTCTGCATTGGATAAATGGATAACGGTATCGTTTATACATGCGCCACCGGAGATGATTTGATTTAAAAATGTTGTCTTGTAAGTATCTGAATTACTAAACAGATAAGCCGCTAATGGCCTTGGCCTCTGTTGGACAAATTTTATGGCCTCTTGAAATGAATCCATTTTCATTATGGGTAGAATCGGTCCAAAAATTTCATCCCTCATTACCGGAGCATTGGGATTAGCTTCAATTAATGTTGGTTCAACATAATGGCTAGACTCATCCAGCTTTCCACCACTTAAAACCTTGGGTTTGGCCTCTCCGTTTAAATACCCTTTCAAACGAAGAAAATGCCTTTGATTAATAATCTTGGCATAGTCTGGAGATGATTGAGGATTATCTCCATAAAAAGCCTTAATTGTGGAATTGAGCTTGTCCAAAAGGGGTTGGTAGAGGCCGGGCTCAACCAAAACATAATCAGGCGCTACGCACGTTTGCCCAGCATTCATGAATTTTCCCCAAGCAATTCTTTTTGCCGCGACATCTAGATCAATGGGTCCAAATACCAAACAAGGCGATTTCCCACCTAGTTCCAAAGTTGTTGGAGTTAGGTGCTTGGCTGCCTTTTCAGCAATGATTCTTCCTACTTGAGTGCTTCCCGTATAGAAAATATAATCAAATTTTCTATCTAAAAGGGCCGTGGTCTCTTCTATACCACCTTCAATTACTAAAACGACCTCTTCGGGGAAATTAGCTTTTACCAACTTCGCTATGATCTTGGAGGTTTCTGGTGCTAATTCAGACGGTTTTAAAACAGCCGTATTTCCAGCGGCTATAGCACCAACTAATGGGGCAAAGACTAACTGAAAAGGATAGTTCCAGGGACCAATTATTAATATATTTCCAAATGGCCTTTTGTTTATAAAACTTCTAGCTGGCCAATGGACCATAGGTGTAGCCACTCTTTGGGGCCTCGTCCATTTTTTTAAACTTTTGAGTGTGTGTTTAATTTCAGACAATACAAAGCCAACCTCGGTGGTATAACTTTCAAAATCGCCTTTATTTAAATCTTTTTTAAGGGCCTGATTGATTTCCCCTTCATTGGCCAAAATAGTTTCCTGGAGCTTGATAAGCAGCTTATAACGTGAATTATAGGATAAGGTGTTACCTTGTTCAAAAAACGACTTTTGTCTTTTTAAAGCGGAATCTAATGATGTTTGAAAAGTTGCGACGTTGCCATCCATATTTTACTCGAGGAAAAAGAATTATCCTCAGATTCTATACCGAAATAAAGAACCCGCCTATACTTCATTTCAAAATATAGGCGGGTCTAAAATTTGATTACAAAATTTAAATTACTTTTGTGTTGAATCTGGTGCACTTGGTGCACTTGGATTCGAAACTGTACCTGAACCATTTGCTTCACGATTAGCTTGAACACCGCTAGGGCAATTTGTGTCAGACTCGACTGCCATAGCAATTCCAGCTACTGCAACTTGTACGATTACTACGATGGCTAATAAATATTTCATAGGTTCCTCCCAATTGTTTGGTTATTCTGCTTTATGTATAAGCAAAGGAGATGCCAAACTTGGACTAAGGGAATTCGGTTATTTATCGCCTAATTTGAAGCCGGGATTGTCTAGATTTTGGACAGTGACAAAAAAAAAGGCACCTTACATTAAGGTGCCTTTTAACAATAACCAAATTGTAAGAATCAATTATTTGTTTGAGGTTGGTGGAGACCCACCAGGTCCACCAGTAGTTGGAGCAGCTGGAGGAGGTGAGGCCACACCACCTGCAATAGCAGGGCAGTTTGTACTTCCGTCCTCAACGGCCAATGAGTTTCCGCTTAGACCGAAACCAATTAATGATATGAAGCTTAAAATCGTAATAACTCTGGCCATCTTCATTCTTATTCTCCTCATTAAAATCTGAGCTTTACACAAGGGCTCAAATTCATTTTAACATCGATTCTAATTACTCAAAAACACATCTACTTTTTGACCTAATCTATTGAAAACTCATAGGTCATACTGCCCATATTATGTGGCACTTACATATTCAAATTTACGCCAGCAGGCTTAACTATTGATAAAAGCGATTGGAAAGCCTGGGTTACTTGCAAGGCCATTTTATGACCGGCATTTGATTCAACTTTCTTAATCTCACCATAGTTGTCATAGGCCACATTTATTTTTCCAATGTTCTCCATGGCAATTTCAACTGGCTTACCTAAAGCATTATATTTGAAAGAAAGAGTTCGCTTTAAATTAGATTTCTTCTCATGGTCGATCATTTTAGTGATTCTTCCTTGAGCATCATAAATTAAAAGAACAGACTTTCCTTCGCTATTCGTTGCTTTAGAAAGATTGGCCTTTTTATCATATTCAAAAGCTGTCCAAGAATCCTTATTCACAACTCTTGAAATTTTGTTAAATTCAGGGTGATATTGAAGCTCAATGAAATCACCTTTGGTCGAAGTCTTTTTAACTAATAGACCTTTATCGTTATATTCGAAATTTGTGACATGCTTACCGCGAGTAATTTTAAGTGGAAGAGAGCAACACTCTGAGTAGATCGTCTCAGTTTTTACTCCATTTACTTCAGTTAAAATTCTATAGGTGTACTGTGAACCATCTGGTTTAGTTTTAATCTCATATTCGTATCTGTTATCTTCTGATTTACCATCTGGTCCAACTTTCGAAACAGTTGTCCAATAGTGGAAATCGGGATTCTTTGGATTTGAGTCGTACTTATATTTTGTTACACCACCATCTCTCGCCTTGATTTCAGAAACAAAGCGTGTATTTCTTTGATAGCCAATTTCCATTTTAGTATTATCAGAATACTCAATAGCAACCATGTTGTGGTTTCCATCATACTTGTGTTTGTAAACGTTTCCGGAAACATCCAAGCTCTCAACCAAATCATCGCCATTATATTTATAGCCGGCCTTTTTATCACCCACAGACCATACTGATTTGATTTTTCCATCAGCATACCAATCAAAAAACAATTGTTTTGCTTGTGAGTCTTTAATGCTTTTTACCATTCCCTTGTCGTACTCAAAATTTACTGTGTATCCATGCTTATCCATAATTTTAGTAAGCTTTCCACCGTCGTCGAAGAATTCAATTTTTCCGTCATTGTAAACGCGCTTGTAACCTTCTTTTACTTTATGAACTTCTTGTAATCCTCTGGTATTTGAATAAAGAACAGTGCCTGCAGCAAGATTTGTTTCAACTTTAAATTTTCTTGCATAAGCTAATCTTAGTTCAGCATCGCCCGCCAGTTTCTTTTCTAGATCTGCTGAAACTTTATCCGAAAGTGTAGTTTTTGTTCTCATTGCATCGACGATTTTTTTCGCAGCACTTACTGGATCAACTGCTTCCTTTGGAGTAAAACGTGTATGGGCCCCTGTGCCGTTTTCATGGATCGTAACCGAACCATCTGGACCAACAACCAGGAAAGTTTCATAGTCAGAACCCCAGCCAAGGCCAAACCAACCTTTCTCTGTCGCTTGCGAGTTATAAGTTCTAGAAATAAAAAGATCGTTACCACCACCAGGAACTACAATGTCTGTATAAGTGATATAAAAATTTCCATTCTTTAAATTAACACCTGCATAGGCTGAAAGTGTTGCCAAAAGAACGGCTAAACCCAAAACAATCCTTTTCATTTAATGATCCTTTGCTATTACAAGCCCACAATTGCTCTTAAACCTTCTCGACTGCATTTCCATAATACTTTAGCCTATTTTCTACTTTTAAATAGCTAAATTTACTGCAGGAATTTTTATCCCTTTATATTTACAATCTTCATGATGACAAAAAGTCCAGCTGCATCCAAACAAATAGCAACTACAATAAAAATAATCCCGACTGGATGAGTAAACATTCTGGACATAGATGCTGGTTCAGAAAGACCGTATATAAGACCAATTCCAAAAGGCATGGCCGCAATTACATACCCTTGGAACATGCCAGAAGCAGTTAATTGCTCAATTTTTTGCTTAAGTCGAACACGCTCTCTAATTACCGTAACAATTGTGTCAAATGTTTCGGCCAGGTTACCACCAGTTTCCCGCAAAATATTTACTGAAGTTACGAACATATCATTGTCTTCAGTAGGGACTCTTTTGGCCAAACTTTCAAAACACTCCTCTAAGGGAACACCAATTTTATTTTGTTGAAGGATTAAATTAAATTCCTGAGAAATTGGCTGTGGCATTTCATCGACAACCATGGCTAAAGCTTGTGGGACAGAAAGACCAGCGCGCAATCCGTTAGCCAAAAGTGTTAAACCGTCAACCATTTGCCCGGAGTATTTATTTATCCTTTTTTCTACCATTCTATTCACAATGGGTTTGGGAATTTTAAATCCAATAAAGGAAACGATACCGCCAAAGAAACAGGCCAAAATCCAATGCCCCATGAGACCAAATATTACAAACGTTAGAAATCCTAAGCCTACTGAAATAAATAATAATACATAAGTAATATGAGTATCTTTCACTTCAATGAAAAGAAGTTCAAATTTTTCTTGAATATGTGCCCGGGTACCAAAGGTTTGTTTTTCAATCCAATCAAAAATTCCCACTGAATGCTTATACGCGAAGATAAAAATCACTAGCCCGATTACAGCGATTAAACCTTTTGCGCCGAGAATTCCAACAATTCCACTCATAAACGTTTCCTATTTTTTGGGTGGTGGATTTTGTCCACCTGACTGTCCTGGTTTTTGGTTTGGATCTGGCTTTGTTGGGGCAGCAGCAGGAGCAGGTTGATTTTGTGAATTTGTGAAAATCCCTCTTGGAATATTGTAACCCTTTCGCTCTAAGGTTTCGATAAACTTTGGAATAAAACCTGTTGCTTGAAATTCCCCCTGTACTTTACCTTCCTTGGTGATTCCCTGTTGCCTAAAAAGGAAAATATCTTGCAAAGTAACGACCTCACCTTGCATACCACCAATTTCAGTAACGAATAAAACTTTTCGACTTCCATCCTCAAGGCGACTTTGCTGTACTATCATGTGAACTGCATTAGCAATAAGCTCCCTAATGGCCTTCCCACTCAAGCCAATACCAGCATATTGCACTAAGGTTTCAACACGCCCAATACATTCTCTCGGATTGTTTGAGTGGACAGTAGTCATTGATCCATCGTGACCAGTACCCATTGCTTGCAACATATCCAATGTCTCTCCACCGCGACACTCACCAACAACAATTCTTGTAGGCCGCATCCGCAGCGTTTGCTTAACAAGACACCTCATATCAACCTCACCCTCACCCTCAAGTGAAGGAGGACGAGTTTCAAGTCGTACGATGTGATCCTGAGGGAAATCCAATTCCGCAGCATCCTCACACGTGATGATCCGCTCATCAGCTTGAATAAAACCACCAAGAACATTGATAAGCGTTGTCTTGCCTGAACCAGTTCCACCGCTAATGATAATATTTCTATGGGCTTCGACCGCAATTCGTAAAAAATCGGCCATATTTTGTGTCATTGAACCAAATTTAACTAAATCCTTCCAAGTCAATCTATTCTCAGGAAACTTACGGATAGTAATGACACAACCATCAAGTGCACAGGGAGGAATAATGGCGTGCACACGTGAACCATCTGAAAGTCGAGCGTCAACGTAAGGCGTTTTTTCATCAATACGCCGTCCAATAGGAGCAACAATTCTTTCGATAACATTTAATACTTGCCTATCATTTGTAAAAATAATTTCTGATTTCCTAATTTTACCCTTTTTCTCATAGAAAATTTTGTATGGCCCAACGACCATTATTTCAGAGCATTCTTTATCCCTTAGTAAATCTTCCAGAGGCCCAAGTCCCAAGGCTTCATCTAAGATTTCTTTAACAATTTGGTTCATGGCTTCGCGAGTAGAAGCTATTTTAGAATCTTCCTTGCCCAAAAGCTCAACTACTAACTTTTTAGTTTGCTCTCTTAAAATTGTTCTTGCCTTTGGATCACTATCATCCGATTTTTTCAAATCCATTTCTTCAACTAGTGCTTTATGGATTCTTGTTTTGAGCTCCATCCATGTTCGCCGTTTTGCTTCATCATCGTTTTCTGATGAAGCACCTGCCGCAGCAGGTGCCTTTCCTACATTTTCAGGCTTAGCAATTTTCTCAAGTGCTTTAAGAATATTTTTCTGAACAATATTGTTTACACAGTCCGTAATGCCTTTACTAAAAGCACTCGTCTTTCCAATCAAAAAAACTGGCTTAGATGATGCTAGTGCCGCAACACATGCTTGATCGTCACGTGGAATGCTTGAAAGTACGGGCTTACCCATTTGTTTTGATACCGAATCAGCGGTTACCGGATGACCTGCCTGAGCTTGGTTAAAAATTAGCTGGATCATATCCTTTGGATAGAGCAAGGTAATTAAATCAGAATACAATCTCTTCGTTTGATTTAACGCCAAAATATCGGGAGTGGTCACCAGCAATATCATAGTGCTAAACTCCAAAGCCTTAAGGGCCAAGGGGGTCAGTTCACTGCCGCAATCAATTACTGTTATAGGATAAAGGTTGGTAATAGCTTTTAAAGTTTTACCCAAACCTTCGGCATCTATATTTTTTGAAGCTGCTGGATCGTTAGGCATGCCAACATAATTTACGCCGTTTGGGTGCTGGGTAATAAAAGGAATAATTGTTTTTGGATCAATAGCACCACTAAATTCTGCCAAATCTTTTATGGTCTTTTGACCCTTTAACCCAGTAATTAAATTTAAATCACCACTGGCCGCTTGATCAAAATCAAGCAATGCTACCTTGGCGCGCAACACTTCTGCATAGGCAAAAGAGAAGTTGACGCAAAATTGGCTTTTGCCTACTCCTCCCTTTCCACCCATCACTGCTATAATATTGCCTGCCATTACTCTCTCCTCTGACGGAATTTTTTCTTAATTTCCTCACTACCATCAGAAGCAGATTCGATTATTTCAGGAGTCACAAAAAATACGAATTGACTCCTATTACTGACAAAGCTTTTAGACTTTAAAAAGGAAAAAAGAGGAATATTTTGTTGCTCTTCATTAAATTGAGGTGAGCCAAATGGTGGGTCTCTATCAAATGCGTTGGATGTTTTATTTATTACAACACCACCAACGACAGCCGAATCTTTGCTTTTAACAACCAATTTGGTTTTAATCGTATTGCTTAATGTCTCTGGTGGTTCTCCAATATTCGTCGATACGTTAATACCAAGATCTAAATCAATTTTTTCCTCTTGGAGAATTTTAGGAGTTACATCAACGGCAAACCCAGCTTTTGCTTCTCCAGCTTTTGTAAACTCTCCAGTTCCAATTGCAAAAGGCTTACTGCTATTTTTTGTTATATTGGCTGCTTGATTATCCTTTGTAATTACTGTGCCACTTTGAACAACCCTTGCATAACCAGCACTCCGTGCGCTAGCTAACCTTGGAAATAAATTGGATATCGTCGCGGCCAAGGTTCCTTGAGAACTTGTAGAAACACCACCTGTTGCAGTTTTACCAATATTAATACTTCCACCATCTCCGGCCATTAACGGAATCCATTTAAAGCCAAAGACTTTATTATAATCTTTTGTTAACTCAACAAACTGAACCGTTATTTTTACTAATTTTGGAAGTGGTTGAGGTTTAGTTTCTTCATTCACGTTGATAAAATTTTGTAGAATTTGAGTTTCCCCAGCTCTTGCAACAGATTGTGTTCGCTCAGCAAGAGATCTTATCGTTGGTGGGATATAGGCTGCAGCAATAAGCTCAGCTCTATCTTTCTTTGCTTTAGAGTCAACAATCCCTTCTAACCAATAGGTACCATTAACAACTCTAACAGTGACGTTTTTCATCCCATTCTTTTGGATTTCATCTTGCATTCTTTTTGCAATAATTTGTTGAGTTTGCGGCGATAACTCAACAAGAAATACCACGTCCTTATATTTTTCAAGTACGGTCATAATACGACCAATATCAGTTGGCACTATGATTTTTCCACCTAAATAAACATCATCCCCTTTAATTCCAATTTCAAGGCCTTCAATATCCCCAAGATATTCTTTTAAAACTTTTACTATGGCAGATTTATTGTGAGAGCTAATTTTAACATTGTACCGCGCTCTGATATCGCCAACCGAATTTCGAACAAAGACGGTTGTCTCACCTGGGCCCTTTGGCCGCATTAGGATTTCACGCTTAGCGGGAACCATAATTACATCGAGAATTTCTGGCCTAGCAATTTGTAGCTTTGTATGAGGGGCAAAATCAACATACTCAATATGGTCTTGACCTAAAATAACATCAACAACTTTTGTCTCAGAAGGATCAAGATCCTGCGCTAGCCCTGGCAAGCTTAAAAAAATTAACAGAGTAGAAACAGTCGCAATAATAATTCGCACTTAAACCCCAATCATTTTTTTGTCTGGTCAGCAAAAAATTGCTTTGCCTCTGCAGATTCAGAACCCAAAACATCAAATAATTTCGTCGGTGGTAAATTAACAATATTTTTATCACTATTATTTCTTAATATAAGAGTTGGAGTCGCCCCTAATCCTTCGATAAAAAAGGCCATCTTCTGTGCCTGAAATGGGTCGAGCTCTAGCGTGACAGTATTATAATTTGAAAAGGTATTTAAATTTAGTTTTCGTACTTCTTCGTCCACCTTCATGCCGATAAGTGGAATATTATTTGAAATATCATTTCCTGTTGATAAAATTAAAATGTCTTGAAGAATAGTAAAAACTTTAATGAAGTTTTTACGGCCACCTGAATAATCAACCTTAGCAACGATATCTACTCTATCACCTGGTTTTATTAATTTACCTGCAGCTTGAGAATTGTTGACATTGATCGCCATCGCCCGTTTACCAACGGAAACTTGTCTTGATAGACCGGTACTTTGCCCAGGGTAGGTCACTCGAGGCTTAGTTATTTGCTCTCCCTTAATGATTGGAACAGTCGCAACCGTGTTCTCAACTTCTTTAATTGTCTTAAAATGTCCCGGAGATCTAAACTTTGCTGGAACGTTCACAACAGTAACTTTACTATCATCAATAATTTCAAATTCTTTAATATCAATCTTTGCAACAACAACTGAGTTTTCTTGACCAAAAGTTTGAATTAAAACTGTTTTCTGATCTTCAATGTAGGTATAGACCATGACCATTGCTAAAACCGCTATTACCAATGCAAGGGTGACCGCACGTGTATTCATATTTTTGTCCAAGGTTACGATAATCTACTAATATTCTAATATTGCTGTGTGGTAAGTCTTAGTGGGTAAAATTGTCTTACTAGGCAGAAACAAACCAGAATTTGTCAGGTTATTTAAGGACGCATGAAGGATCTTCAAAGTTGATAAAAAACTTTCCGTCAGGACGCAAAAAAGTTGCAGCACAAAGTCCGTAGACTGTTAGAACTCTAATAAACCGAGTGTCAGAACCAGATCTTCCTGAAGAATCACAATTCTCTCCTCCACCATTAGAATTTCCAAATAAGTGCATTTTATAACAGGTGGCAAATGGTTTTTCTCCCTGGTTTTTTTCATTATATCCAATTGCGAAAAAAGACGCTCTCTCTTTACTTAATAATTTCAAATCATTATTGGAAATAATAAACGGATTTCCCTTCATAATATTATAAATATATCCTCTTAATGCTTTTTGCTGATTTATATTGCCATTAATAGCAGATGAAACTGATAGGAACGTTACAATCAAACCTAAGAGTAAAGGTGTGAATACCAAAAATTCGAATAATGCTTGACCACGTGAATGACCGCAATGGTTTTTGAATATTTCATTGAAAATCATTTTTCAACACCCATCATCAGTTATTGTAACGTTTGTGGTACAATCAGTAGCTCCAGCTGCTTTTACCGCATCACAGATCCTTTCTCCGCACTCTCCGTGAGTCGGTAATCGTCCCAAAAATGATTCCGAGACAAACTTTATAGGATTTTTACCGCCAATGAGGTCAGAAAATGCAAATGTCTGCTGAAAAATTGCTATGGCCCCGACAAATACTTTGTTGTTAACAGTGCTCGACTTATTTATTTTAAAATCAACATTCCCGCCCTTTATAATTTTTCCAAAAACATTTTTGGCTTGAGTTTCTGCATTTCCATCAGCACCGTCAGCAGTCTTAGAGAAATTATCGTTAGTTAAAAAGACTCTGCTTGCCACATAAGTCGCATAATGTACTACGTATCCATTCGTTAAGTTCATCGCTATTTTCACGTACACGAAGAGAATGGTAATAATAAATGCAAATGAACATAAAAATTCAATGGTTGATTGACCACGCTTATTTTTTATAATTTTATTCATAATCACCCCGTGGCAAATAAAATCGGCTTTGTCCGCCTTTGAAATACGTGTGGTGATCACCGGTATAGCCTGAATTATCTACGGCGTTGTCATTTTCTAAATTTACGCCATGGCGATAAGTATACTGGATCCTTTTAGCAAAAGTTTGAAACAAAACGGAGTCTTTTCCGAAAACTTTTTGGAAAGCATCTGATTTGAAAATTGTAAGGACTAATGCAGATATAACAGCGAACAATAAAATATACTCAACCGCAGTTTGCCCTGCCTCACCAAGATTTTTCCTTAGTTTAAAGCTAGAAATTTTCTGTTTTCCAAACCAAACCATATCCATGATAGTAAAATCACCGGAGCGAAAGCAAATTTTCCGCCCAAAAACTTTCTAATATTCGATCTTTGACCAGTTCTAATTGCTCCTACCAATTTATCAAAGTTTTTTATTAAATTCTTAATTAAGAAAAATGTTCCCACTATCAACGTAGACTGTATCAAGCAGATCAACAATTTCTCGTGCATGGTCGCTGGGACTAACAAATAAAAGGAAAATAAAAATTTGGTGTCACCTGGTCCCATTATTTTAAGTAGATATAAAATGAAACCTACAACAAGAAATGCAAACGAATAAATAAATGTGGCTACTGTGAAAGAGTAAGATTGAGGATAAAAAAATAAAAAAAATACAAAACAAAAGATATTCAATATGGCCCAAGAATTTGGAATCTTCTTCCACACGAAATCGATATAAGATATGGCCAAAAGTTCAATTAGTAAGAAAATATATACGGCTATTGAAATCATTATTTATTTTGGTAACCATCTGAAAAACAACGGCTCTCACATACTCCAATATTCAAATGTTGTGTTAACACCTTTGCGAGACTTTTAAATGTGGTATCCAAAATTTTGTTATAGGCGGTCACCATTTTCACAGACAAGAATGCAATAAATAGAATAATCATCAAATATTCCATTATTGCTTGACCTCGTTCATTGAAAAATAAACTTTGCTTTGGCCCAACTTGATTCATAAGATCTCACCTTTGGACTATTACCTATGAATCAATTGTCTGGGTAAGAAGATGGTAGGCAAAGAGTGGACGATAATTCCCAACTGGAAATAAAACCATCCCATAAAGGTCAAAGAAGCCAATTAACTAACTAACTCATGTCATGCGCGATAGAAAATTTTGGCAAAAATCAGTTGCTATCGAGCATGCTTTCGGCTTTACCAAAAACCTTGTCAGTCAAGCTGGTTAGCTTGTTCTCAGCAATGCCTTTAAATTTAAAGATAATCATTGCCACAACGGCGACCAACAGGATGTACTCTGTCGATGTCTGCCCTTCCTCATCTCTAAGGAAAGCGAGTAGTTTATCTTTCATAGAGGCTCCTCCTAAGTAAAATCAAGTACTTGAAAAGGGAAAACCCTATACAAGCCCCAACTTATCGGCTCAACCATCTAAAATCTTTAAACCATTCTTAATAGTCGAGTCCTTACATCTATTATTATACCCCATCCCCACACCTGCTACAACATGCGTCATGTGCCTGTTTTTACAATAAAACAATGATGTAATTTAACCAAGATTGCCCGTATTCCAATTCCTCAAAAGCTGATAAAATAGCCCTTGGGTCTTCGGTTTGTTGAAGTTGTTCTGCCCTACAATCAACGTTTCGGAAGCGGTCACTGGCCATGGTGAGCAAGCCCGCCAATTGGAGACAATTGATAGCGGGAAGCCTAAAGTGGCTACCTACTGCATCCACCTGTCAAAAGACGGGCGGAAACGAACCGAATACAAACCGAAGATCCTTCATTAATTAATCTCAAATTACCAAAGCCCTTTGATCAGACATTTTTAAGTTGTTGACGTGATTGCTTTTATCGTCAACACTAAAAGTTATGGAAATTATTCCTTATGCCTTACAAAATAATTGGGTCGAAAACTTAGCCTACGAAGAGCTAAACATGGATCAATCTGGCGTGGTTATCATCAATAACCACCTCGATTCAAATATGTTGCTTGAAGAGGCAAGTATTACTTTTATGAATCACCTGCGTGATCGCATAGAGGTATTAATAAATCGCTTTAATGAGTGTCGTGGTGGCGCGGCTCAAATAAATCACATAAAAATTTTTAAGATCTCCAATACTGTAAACGATTTCATGCTATTTAGAAATTCGCTTCGAATGGTCTTTGCCAGAAAGGCCAATGATATGATTTCCATTGGATTCTTAGTGAATGGCAAAGACCTTTATGCTCCTAGACTGACTGAATTCGATAGCTTTGGGGCCATAAATCAAACCCATGACATCAAGGCTCATGTAGGACCATTTAATAAAATTCTCTGGAAATTTCAAGGCGAAGATGTCGATCTAGATGCAATGGTGAGACATTACGTTACCGAGTTTATTCGCCAATCGGCTAAATAAAAGTAACCCCTTTGCCCTTTTGAAAACCTTTTTTTGCTCCATTAAATTTTTGAAAAGTATACTTCAATGAATCTTCAATAGAAGGCATTTTTATATTCAGATAACCTTCAATGTTAGTGGTATCCAATTTGTAAAAAAATTCTTCTGACTTCTTTTCAACACTGCTAATAGTGCTTATTCGAGGAAAATTAAATCGTCCTTTATTAATTTGATTTTTATTTTCACTAAATATTTCTGCATAAAGTTGAGAAAACTCATACATGCTTAAAACATCTGCATTGCAGATTTGGAATAGTCTGTTAGTTGCCTGGCTTTCAAAGACCAATTTAATTAATAGTGCAAGAAAATCGACATTTAAAAAGCCAGATTTTACAAAGTTGTCCATCGTAAATTCATGACTCGAACAAATTAATTTCTGCATTTTTTCAAACCAATTCTGTTTTAATTGATTTGTTCCTCTTCCATACAGTCGGCAACACCTAAAAACAATATAATTCAAACTCGTCTTTTGAATATAAAATTCTGAAGCCGCAATTGTCTTTCCCATAGTCGTATTGCTATCGGGAATATCCATTTCTATATAGTCTTTATTATTGCCACCAAATACAAACGCCGAAGAAATTAAACAGATTTGAGTTTTGTACCTTTGACAGTAATCTGAAACGTTGATTAATCCTACTGTGTTCAAGGCATCGGCTAAATTTGGATTCTCTGAGCACTCCTCGATGGATGTTAATCCCACTGCATAAATAACTAATTGAGGGCGAAAGGTAAAAATTGCCAATTGGATTTCTTCTTTTACCAAAACATCTACTTGGATCGTGGTTATTCCTTCAATGTACGGTCTATTTTTGTAATAGGTCCCTACAATTTGATAATCATTTTTATAGAACTCTGCCAAATTGGAGCCTACCATCGAGCTCACTCCAATAATAAGAATTGTTTTAAAATCTTTCTGATATACTGTTCGATTTGAATCATTGCTAACTGAAGATTCATTAGAAGATTCTTCTGGAGTTATTTCACCATCCGCAGGTTTTTCTTGTTTTTTTTCGTTTGAATTTTCTTCCATGAACTTATTTTAATCGGAAAAATAAAAATATGCCCATGCTTTATTCAAAGCTATGGGCATATTAGGGTAGATTAAGCTCCAATCAGTTTGATCGCGATGTTTGGCGCCTGATTTGCTTGTGTCAAAACCGAAGTACTGGACTGAACTAAGATATTATTCTTAGTCATTTCAGCAGTTTCACTGGCGACATCAACATCCCTAATTCGTGAGTTAGCGGCTGAAAGGTTTTCATCGCTAATCGCGAGGTTGTTAATGATCGATCCAAGTCGGTTTTGAACAGCACCCAGATTCGCTCTAGCACCGTTAATTCGCACGAGAGCGTCGTCAAGTTTCTGCAACGATTGTTGAGATCCAAGCTTTGAATTGATCGCCTCTGCGGCCAATCCAAGGGAAACAAGAGTTGCATTATTTGTCGTGCCATCATACGTAAGGCGGTCAAGGACTGGATCGTTTTTCGTTCCAATCTGGAATTCCAAAACCCCACCAGTTCCGTCAAGTAGCTTGGTACCATTAAACTCTGATGATCGTGAGATACGGTCAATTTCATCTTTGAGTTGTTGAAACTCAATATCTGAAAAAGTCCTTTCAGTATCACCGATCGTGTCAGACGCTGCCTGGATTGCAAGTTCTCGAAGTCTGATGACGATACTTGAAATTTCATTTAGTCCACCTTCTGCGGTCTGAACAAGAGAGATCGCATCTCCCGCATTCCTACCGGCCTGTCTATTTCCTCGTATATATGCTTTTAAGTTTTCACTAATGGCCAAACCCGCAGCATCATCACCTGCACGAGTCACCCTTTCACCCGAGGACAATTTTCTCAAATTGTCATTGAGGGCAGTAGAGTTCCGACTCAGCGATCTTTGCGCTGCTAACGAAGGCACATTGGTATTAATTCTTAATCCCATGGTTAATCTCCTCTATACATAAAAAACCTCCTGTTTCGTAATCAGATTTCCTATCTGATAAGTTGTTAATAATTTAAAAATCCACTACACTGATCAGAGATCGATCTACCCATCGATATAACGATCAGACAACTGTCCATTGCAGGATGGTCAATTGTTGAGTTCACTTAATCAAAAGCAAAACTCATTCTCCAGCAAATTCAACGCCGTTAGACATTCGAAGCAGCTTGAATCAAGTTCAAGGCATTCTTTGTCGAACCATTGGCCTGTGCTAAAACTGAAGTACCAGCATTAACTAGAATGTTATTCTTTGTTAACTCTGCGGTCTCCAAGGCGATGTCAGCATCGCGCACACGTGAATTTGCAGCAGAAAGGTTTTCAACACTTACAGCTATATTGTTAATAGTCGATTGAAGTCGGTTTTGAAGAGCACCAAAATCTGCTCTAATACCAGAAACCGAAATAATCGCCTGATCAATTGCTGAAAGTGAATTTTGTGAAGATATTTTGTCCGCTACGGAAGCAAGATTTAATCCTAGAGCAGCTACGTTAACATCAGCTGATGAAGCATCAAATGTTAAACGATCACTTATAGGATCATTTCGAGTACCGATTTGGATGTCAAATACTGCACCAGTACCGTTCAAAAGTGGTACTCGGTTAAATTCTGTTGAATTGGCAATACGATCAACTTCTGAAGTAAGCTGTTCAAACTCAACATTCAAAAATTTTCTTTCTGTGTTGCCAATAGTGTCTGAAGCTGCTTGAACTGAAAGTTCGCGCAAGCGGATCAGAATGTTTGAGACCTCGGCCAAAGCACCCTCTGCAATCTGCACAAGTGAAACACCGTCTTGAGCGTTTCTTTCTGCTTGTCCTAAACCTCTGATTTGAGCCTTCAAATTTTCCGAGATCGCTAGACCTGCGGCATCATCACCAGCCCTGTTGATTCGCTGTCCTGACGACAGCTTTTCCAGTGTCTTGTCCATCGCCAGCTTTGTTTGCGACAAATTTCTTTGTGCATTTAGCGAGGCGACGTTCGTGTTAATACGAAGTCCCATGTTGTCCTCCTTGTTACGGGACCGACTGATCATCCTGACCAATCGGGTTTGTCTTTCCAAATCACATAGTGATTCCAGAAAAACACCTTCAACCGCCTATCGTTTAATTAATTTCTTTGCTTGATTAATTTTAATTAAACTACTTCGATCAGAAAAAATTGCCGTTTCTCTAAATTAATATCAATTTGTGTGAGATAATGGGACCAAATGAATGTGCAATTTTCAATAGTTACATTAAAAGAAAAACCAGAGCTAGCTAGTCAGGTTTTTGATTTAATTTATGATTCATTGGAATACAAAATCCCCAATCGCCCAGAAATAGACTTTTACCCCCTGCTCGGCTCCCACAATTGGGAAAACTGCTTCGTCTTTTTAAGTAACAATAAGGTAATTGGGCATTTTGGTACTAAATTTAGAAATCTTAAATATAAGGAGAAGTCCATTCCCATAAGACTCATTGGTGGCATTTGTGTAAGCAAGGAGCACAGAGGTACCGGCATTATGAAGAAAATGTTCGAGTATGTTAATAAAGCACAATTTTCAAAATCTGTTATTAGTATTCTGTGGTCTGATAAAAATGCATTTTATGAGAAATTTGATTTCTTTCAAGCTGGTTATGTGAATATTTTTAAGACTTCCCCACAATTAACCTACAATTCAAATTATTTGAAAATAAAATCCATGGATAAATTAACAGATGATGAATTTAGAATTATTCAAAAAATATTCACTCAAAATATAGAAAATAACTTTATTCATTTTTCCAGGGACATTAATGAATGGAACTCGATCCGTAAAATTTCTAGCGTCCAATGCCTTTTAGATCTAAATCAAATCGGGGAAATTAAAAATTATGCATTTAAAAGTAAAGGCCAAGATTTGGAAGGTGTTATTTACGAGATTGGGATACCCGATCAACCATTTTTTTTAAAAGACTCAATTGTCTGGTCACCACTAAAAAATATTAATGATAGTCAAATTATTGGTTCAGTTTACTTGGGGCTATTTAAATTAGAGGATGCTAAAAAAGCTTCATGGTTCTTCAATGTAAATATTGAATCCGAAAAGGACCTCTTAAATCACCTCAATAGTGATATTTCAAATAAATTTTTAATTTCGGGAGCAGATAGCATTTAATGCTTTAGTGTAATTCTTCCTCTTATAAAAATAAGAATGCCGATGGCCCACACAAGCCATGCTCCTCTCGGAAGATCGGTAAAATCCTTTGCTCCACTTATAAACATAACAAAGAATCCTGCCATAAAAAATACGCTGGACATGAATACATATGATGCAAAAGTAATGGAGTCAGAGAGCCCCTTAATTTCGTTCTGATAGCCCGATTGCTTAACTTCTATCGCATATTTATTTTTAGAAAAATCTTTTAAAAACCACTTTAAGTGCCTCGGAAGAGTACGAGTAATTGGTAAAATATCACGGAGTGACCACACCAATTCTTCTGTTAAAACGTCTTTATCAACACTTTGCTTAATAATATTTTTAATGTCTTTATCAATTAAGCCAAATAAATCAAAATCCAAACCAAGGGATCTTCCTACTCCATCTAAGGTTATAAGCCCCCTAAAAATAATAAACCATTCTCTCGGCAAATAAAGGCGATGCTTCGCTAAGGTTGAAATAATAACATGGAATAATTCAGAGTAATTGGTTTGCGCTACACTCAAGCCGATATAGGGAGTAAGTGCCTCGCGAACATCTGAAATTAATTTTTCAACGTCTGGTATTTCATCGTATTCAGCAACATCCAGGAATTCGTAAATTAAGCTCTCAAAATTAAATGTTATTAATGCATATAAGATCGCCACAAAATTTTGTCGGCTTTTTCTACTCAGGTGCCCCATCATTCCATAGTCAATAATTCCAATTTTATAATCTGGGAGTAAGAAAAAATTCCCTCCGTGAAGATCGGCGTGGAAAAATCCTTCTTGCAAAATCGAGATTATAAATAATTGCAAGCCTCTATTAAGTTTTTCTTGGATAATGGGCAAATTTGGTTGGATTCGTACTGAGTCTGAAAAGGGAATACCTTTTAAATACTCCATTACGATTGTACGCTCTGTGGTATATTCCTTTCTTATTTTAGGAACATAAAAAATCTTTTCTCTATCAATCTTCTCTAGTAGCTCTCTGAACTTATCGCAATTTATAGCTTCGACATGAAAATTTAATTCATTATTTAGCGTGATAGCAAAATCTCTTAAAATTCTTGTAAGACCTAAATACTTTAACTCTGCACTGGCCTTTTCTAGCTGGTGGCCAAGAAACATCATGATGGAATAATCTGTCTGAACTATTTTTTTAACATTTGGTCGCCTAACTTTTAATACAACCTCGCTACCATCTTTTAACTTACCTCGATAAGCAATCCCAATTGAAGCTGTCCCAATAGGAGTTTCATCAATTGAAATAAAAATGTCTTCTATTTTCTTACCAAAGGACAATTCCACTTCAGCCTTTACCTCTGAGAATGGAATATGTTTCACTTTGTCCCTCAATTGCTTCATTTCTTCAATGAATGCTGGATCAAAAATATCCTCACGTGATGAAAGCAATTGCCCAAATTTAATAAAGGTGGGACCCAACTCTTCGAAGCAAAGCCTTAACCTAACACCAATAACCTTACTCCAACCGCCATCAGGAGATTTGTCTGCTTCAGCTTTTAAATCTGTCGTCGATTGAGGAAGAACAAAATTAGGAATTTTTGAAACGATATTTAAACTAATAAATTGATTAAATCCATTGCGTGCAAAAACACTAACAATTTCCCTTAATCGACCAACATTTCGTATGGCTTTGGAAATATTAATACCAGTCCTAACTAAATCCATAAGTACCCTATTTCAAATAGATGTTGGCAAATTTTTACTAGCCTGCTTTAAATAGATCGACCAAAATCGTAGCTGTCAAAAAATTAAATGACTATCTCCTACTGATCTTTATAAGATAAATATTTTGCAGAGGAATTTTTGGACAAGAATTTAATAAAATATATCCTTTCTACTCTTAAGCGTATTTCACTATGCGTTTTAATTCTTAATCAAGCCTTGGCCCAAGATTCATGCAGCCGAGTGGCCAATATAAATGGTCAGGAAATCCTTATTGATAATACCTCTAATCAGAAGGGTGAAGGCCTTAGGTATCACCTGGAAAAGGATCCTGTCGCCAAGAGTTACCTGGATATCTATCAAAAATCGAACAAAATTGATTTTGGAACTACAGTCCTTGGAAGTATTGGCTCTGGCATGATAGTTGGAGGAATTTTGACAAATAGCTCGTCTGATAATAATACCAGACTTCTTTTGGGCGGTGTTTCTATTCTCATTATTAACATTTTGATATCTCGAACTCTAGAATATCGAAATGAGAATAATCTTGAGAAGGCCATCGAGGAATACAATAAGAGAAACTCCCCTAAAATATTAATTCAACCTGAGGCCAACAACAATAAAGGCCAAGTAGATGGTCTCGCCCTAAGTATGGCGAAAACTTGGAGTTTTTAATGAATGACTCTTTAAAAGATGCTGCAAGCAAATTATTTAAGGATTCTGCTGAATTATCCAGTGCTACTAACACATCCAAGGAAGTCAATTGTTACAAATGCCATACCAAGCTCCCGTGGGAAGCTGGCGAAAGATTGCTGCGGCACGAGGAATGTCCCCAATGCAAGGTTTCATCGCACTGCTGTAAAATGTGTATCTTTTATGATACCCAAGCATATAACCTATGCAGAGAGCCCTTGGCAGAAAGAATCGTAGAAAAGGAAACGGCCAATTTTTGTAGCTACTTTAAATTGGCCAACGGCGGCGCCAATAGGGGTTTAGATAAAAATGAATTAATGGCCAAGGCCAATTCCCTGTTTAAGGATTAAGGACGAGTTTGTGGAAAAAGAATTAATCACAATTGAAGGTCGCAAAAAAATAGAAGAAGAACTCAATCAACTCGTTAAAGTTGAGAGGGAAGATTTAAAAAAAGTTATTGCTGAAGCAAGGGCATTAGGCGATCTGAAAGAAAATGCTGAATATTTAAGTGCCAAAGAAAAGCAAAGTATAGTTGAAGGCCGAATTGCCCAACTCCAAGGCATACTAGCAAAGGCGCAAGTCATAGACGTCACGACTTTAAAATCTACCAAAGTGATTTTTGGTGCCACAGTTACTCTTCTTGATGCAGACAAGGACCAGGAAATCACCTATCAGATTGTTGGAAAGGATGAAGCGGACACTAAACTAGCAAAAATTAGTTACCAAAGCCCCCTTGGCAAGGCCATCATGGGCAAAGAAACAGGCGACACTTTTACTGTTCAAGCTCCTAAAGGGGCAGTTGAATATGAAGTATTAAACATATCATTTATATCAAAAAAGTGAATTTACTCGGCAAAAAACTCGAACTCATTTTTGATAAAAAGAAGAAGACGATCATTGAAAGTCTGAATCAGGTCGATATTGCCACAATAAAGGACCTACTGTGGCTTTTCCCACTGGCCCAAGAAGAAATACCTGAAGTTGAACCTTTTTCAAATTTTGAAGTAAACCAAAATTGCCATGGAATTGGCACTGTTATCAATTTTACGAAAAAGCCGAATTTTTATGCTCGTGGCAGAGGTAGATCACTTCTATATAATTGCACTGCTATCTTAAAAGATAAAAACTCTGATTCCACTTTAACTTTAAAATGGTTCAATACCTACAAGAATCAAGCAGACAAATTGTCATCTCTAAAAGAGTTTGAATTTTTTGGAGAACTCCAAATTTTTAAAAATCTACTTCAAATTGTTAATCCCAAAATAGGACCTTTCGAAGACAACTCTATCATTCGGTATTCCACCGTTAATGGCATTTCGCCTCAAAAAATTTCAGCCCTCATTAAAGCTATTCCAAAAGAAATTTGGGAAGGGATTGAATCCGCTACAGATAATATTTATCGCGATAGCATCAACCAACCATTTACCTTAAAAGATGCATTACAATATATTCACTGTGGAAAAAATTTAAATAACTGGAGCCTGTTAGATGTAAAAAGAAGATTGGCTTATGAAGATTTTTTTATTCAACAAATAATGTTTCAAGTAAGAAAAGAAGCCAATCTTAAGAAGAAAACAGCCATCTATGATCATCTAAGCACAAGTTTAATTTCATTTGAAAAGTCTTTTCCTTACCAACTAACCGAAGACCAAATAAATTGCATTAAGGACATTGTAAATGACTTACAGCGAGGTTACCCCATGGCCCGCTTAATTCAGGGAGATGTTGGTTGTGGCAAAACGACAGTGGCCTTCTCGTTGCTCTATTTTTCTGCCCTAAATAATTTTCAATCCGCTTTCATGGCCCCTACAGAAAGTTTAGCTGCTCAACATTTTCAAAATTTTAAAATGATGTTTCCGCAAATTTCTTCCGTAGTCCTCCTTGGAAGTACTGGTCTAAAGGAAAGAAAAGAAATTTTAAATGATCTTAAATTGGGACGAATTCAAACTATTTTTGGGACCCATTCCCTCATTCAAGAAAATGTTTTATTTAAGAATCTTAAGGCAATCATTATTGATGAACAGCATAAATTTGGAGTTGAACAGAGAACAGCAATTTTAAGCAAGGGTGAAAATCCCCACACTCTAATCATGACCGCAACACCAATACCTAGATCGTTAAGACTTGCGCAATATGGTGATTTAGATTTGAGTATTATAAAGAAATTTCCAAACAAAGAAAAAAAGCTATACACTCGAATTGTAAAGCAAGGTCAATTTGTTGAATTTCTGAATTTCATACATTCCAAAATTAAGATGGGCGAACAAGCATTTATAGTTGTCCCTGCAATTAGTGAAAGCGAAACACTAGACCTGCAAAATCTTGAAAAAGTTTTTGAAAAATTTAAAAAGATTTTCCCTCAATTCAAAATTACCTCTCTTCATGGCCAAATGAATTCAGAAGATAAAGAAAAAGCTTTGAAAAATTTTAAGGCAGGGTCTATAAATATTTTGGTTGCTACAACTGTTATTGAAGTTGGCATTGATGTCCCTAATGCCAACATCATTGCCATTTTTAACCCTGAAAGATTTGGATTAAGCTCTCTACACCAACTTAGAGGGCGAGTAGGCCGTGGAAATAAACCTGGATATTGTTTTTTAATCACCGATTCAAATATTTCAATTAAAAGTCTAGAAAGGCTTAAGGTTATCGAAAATACAACAGATGGATTTCAAATTGCAGAAGAAGATTTGGGTATAAGAGGTGAAGGGAATCTCTTTGGTCAGGAGCAATCTGGCAAGTTACCGACTAATAAGGTCAGCCATCTATCCATAGACTCAACTCTCATGGAAAAGGCTGCGCTGGATGCCCAAAACTCCTGGTTGAAGGTTGAAAATCCTGAAAAGTATTTTTCTGCCTTCTATAAATCTGATCTTGTTGAAAATACAATATAACCATGTTGACCCTAGAATTCATTAATTCACCAGATGAGAATATTGTAGGTGAATATTCCACTTACAGAAGAGTACTTTTCCTAGGCAGAAATTCATCAAACGATATCATCATTGATGACCCTGAAATCACCAGTACACAATTAAAAATACAAATGCTTCATAGTGGATTAATGATCACCTCGAGAGATTCACATGGTTACCTATCAAATAAAAAGAAAGTGGTTGGAAGCAAAGTTCATACTGCTGGTGATGAAATCCAAATTGGCCAGACAATTTTTAAGATCAAATCCTACACTCCTCCTAAATTTATTAGTTACCAAGAAGAATTACAAGCTTCGCTTAAAGAAACGACTGAGAAAAACCCTGAAGCTGAAAAAATTCTTTCGTACTTAGAAAAAGAATTACTTGAAATTGAAAAAGATTTAATTAATGAAAAATAAATATTCAAATTATTTTTATACGCCTGAAAGTACTCGTATTTTCTTTTCTTGCAATTTTCATCCAGATCAAACTCAGGTTGTAGAACGTCCCATCGTTTTTATATATGGACTCGTTTGCAGTAATCACCAATGGTCCTTTCAAATTCCTTATTTTGACCAGCTGGGATTTCCTGTAATCACACATGACTTTAGGGCCCATTTTGCGTCTTCTGGAAGAGAGGATCTAGACAGTGTTACCTTCAAAAATATCACGAGTGATTTGCATCATCTCCTACACCATTTAAAAGCCAAAAACTGTATTCTTATTTCCCACAGCATGGGTGTAAATGTTGCACTTGAATTCACAAGACGCTTCCCAGATATGGTCTCTCAGATAGTATTAATCTCAGGTACTGTTCTGGGCCCGAAGCAGATAATGTTTAATAGCAATATTTCTGACATGACGTTCCCCACCTTGCAATGGCTTTCACAGAAAATCCCGCACACGTTTGGATTTCTATGGAAATATAGCTATATGAACCCTTTAATTAGAAAGATGGTTCATGAAGGTGGCTTTAATACAAAAACAGTTACCAATGAATTCATCACAAGTTACATGAAGTTTTTAGGTGAATTGCCCTACGAGCTTTTTTATAAATTAATTGAGGAGATGACCAATCACGATATTATAAATAGCCTCGAAGAAATTAATGTCCCTGCCCTAATTATTGGTGGTGACAAAGACAGTATCATCCCTAACAAACACCAAATGATGATTAAAGAATATTTAAAGAATTCTGAGTTATATATTGTTCACAATGGGAGTCACGTTCCTCAGGCCGATTTTCCTGAACTAATTAATGAAAGGATTACTCGATTTCTTTCAAAGCATAAACCTATGTTGAAGCGCCTCGAGATTTCGACGCCAACAACTTCTTAAATAACCTGTGTGTAGCGTGGTTTAACTGAGATTTCTTGTATTCTGCGTGAGAAGCCTCTCCCTCAGTGTTTTTCTTATGCACACCCTCATCAACAATTTGGACTTCATAAGGATAGAAAAAAACAATCTCCTTAGTTAAAGAAGATGTATCCAAATTATAAAACCTCTTTGCCAAATCATTTTCATCTAATTGATTCTTGGCCAGTTTTTTTATTTCTAAAAACTCTTGGTAAAATGGATTCTTATGTTTAATTAACTGGCGACAAGTAAATTGAATAGACCTGTATGTATTTAACGAGTGTGGATTTTTCTTTTCTACTTCCTCTAGTTTTCCAGCAGACTCTTCAGCTATAGAATTTAATTGAAAAATAAATTCCTCTTCACTTAAATTGTTTTTTAAAGCTAATTTCAATAAATTATTAAACTTCCTTCGAAAAACAGACAGATCAATTATTCTATTGATAGAGCGCGAAGGCTTTATATTGTGGGGTATGACGATGCTTTTCCTAATCAAATATTGAACTACCTTAATTATATCCAGTTTACTGTGCGTTACAATTCTCATTCCTACTCTATCAAATAATTCCTCTGCCACATTTTCTGGTTTATGTAACAACTTTATAAGAACGCTTTCTCTAGTCTTTTTGGATTTGGTCTGAAAATCAAAAAGAGGTATAGATTCATCTCCCGCCCCCAAAAACAATTGTCCTTTACTATCTCTTGTCACATGTTTGTAAAACTTGTCGAAAATTTGAGTCTGAATTGCAGGAAAATATCCCGTTCTTAAATCCTTATCCATGTGGATGATTGTATGGATAACCTTAAGGATAATTTCAGACCAAAGATGGTCATCCTTACTTTCTTTTGCCTTATTTTTTGTGGCCAGTACGAATAACTCGCTAATGTCCGTTATCATTAAAATCGAATTGGGAATGGTCAAATCCAAGCCATCAGGATTTCCTTCCTTTAAAAAATATCTTCTTATGAATTGAAGCGCTTCTTGAAAATTTCCAAATAATTCAGCTCTATTGACGGGGTCATTATAGTCAATACCATATCCCTTCAAAAAATTAAGAATTTCTTCTTTTGAATCAAGGGTTCCAAGAAAGAATTTGGCATCTAATGAGGATCGACCATTGACGACAACTTCGAGCATATCCCAATCAAAAAGGAATTTGGACAAATAGGATGGTCTATCCATATTATAATCCTAATATAAGTTCGAGGTTTTAATGACGCCCGATAAAAAAATTAATAGATGGCGAACCGATGTTATTATAC
>Ga0172376_10000562_pt1 | contig 47646 bp, 32 predicted proteins | sample Lak35m_FD_121114 | JGI IMG/M metagenome (GOLD analysis project Ga0172376, IMG submission 121114) | Freshwater microbial communities from Kabuno Bay, South-Kivu, Congo - kab_092012_35m | ecosystem: Environmental > Aquatic > Freshwater > Lake | place: Democratic Republic of the Congo: South-Kivu...
ACGACCATCGAGCTGCACGACGGGGATTAGTTCCGCTGCAGAGCCCGTCAAGAAGCACTCGTCAGCAACGAAGATGTCATGTCGTTGCAGCGTTGTTTCTTCCGTCTGATAGCCTGCTTCACGAGCGATCTTCAGCACGATGTCGCGTGTGATGCCCTTGAGAATGCCCGAGTCGGTTGAGGGCGTGCGCAGCACTTTGTCCTTCACGATGAAGATGTTGTCGCCGGTGCATTCCGCGACATCACCTTTGTGATTGAGCATCAGCGCTTCGACGCAGCCCTGATCGGTGCCTTCAATCTTCGCGAGGATGTTGTTGAGGTAGTTCAATGACTTGATGCGCGGGCTCAGTGCCGCCGGGTGATTGCGAATGGTCGCGGCGGTCACGAGGTTCAAACCGTTTTCGTACATCTCCGCCGGGTACAGCGTGATCGAGTCCGCGATGATGATGACCTGCGGATCGGATGTCTTACGGATGTCGAGCCCGAGTGAACCTGCGCCGCGAGTCACCACAAGTCGCACATAGCCATCGACGATGCTGTTGGCTGCGACCGTGTCGTTCAGAGCCTTGGTCATTTCGGCTTTCGACATGGGGATCGTCAGACGAATCGCGAGGGCACTTTCATAGAGGCGGTCAACGTGCTCCTGAATGAGAAAGACTTTACCGCTGTAGACACGAATGCCTTCGAAGACGCCGTCGCCATAGAGCAAACCGTGGTCATAGACGCTGACCATCGCCTCTTCTTTGGGGAGCAGTTTTCCGTTGATGTAAACCTTCACTGACATGACACCGTCTCCGAGAGCCGCAGGTACGAACTAAGAACCACGAACAGCCGCCGCGGACACCTGCCGAGCCCTCGCCGTTCGAAAAATTGGAGCGGGATTCGACAGCCTCCCGCGTAGGGTCGCAAGCCATACACGGCAGCACGCTGAGATTCATCGAGGCCCGCAACATTTGCCTCGCCTCACTTTCCCAGCGACTCATCAAGCAGCATCCTGCCAACCATCAATGTGATCTGCGTTCCCTGAAAACATCGTGCTGCGGCATGGGCCGGAGTTCCGAGATCGCGAAACGCTTGGAAGTCTGTTGATCTGGCTTCTGTCGGAATGCTGATCTGGTTTAGTTCTCTGGTTTCTGGAGTGGTGTATGTCTGCTGCCTCATTGCGCGTGCTCATTATTGGTGCTCATCCCGACGATGCGGACATCATGGCCGGAGGCACGGCGGCCTTATGGCGGCAGTACGGTCACGACGTGAAGCTCGTTAGCGTGACCAATGGAGACGCCGGACATCATCTCAAACGTGGGCCAGAACTCGCGCAGCTTCGTCGAGCCGAAGCGGCGGCGGCTGGGCGTGTCATCGGCAGTGAGTATCAAGTGCTTGACTTTCACGACGGTCAACTGGCACCGACCTATGAGGCGCGGTGCGTGCTGATCCGGTTGATTCGTGACTTCCGCCCGGATCTCGTGCTCACGCATCGCCCTAACGACTATCACCCGGACCATCGTTACACGTCGCAGCTTGTCTGCGACGCCGCCTATATGGTGACTGTCCCTGCGGTCGCGCCTGAATCACCGATCCTGCGAGACAACCCAGCGATTGCCTATGTCGCAGACACGTTTCAGCGACCTTATCCCTTTGCGCCGCAAGTCGTGGTCGACATTGAACCGACGATCGAACGTGTCGTTGACATGCTGCATTGCCACAAGTCGCAGTTCTACGAGTGGCTCGCGTTCAATCATCGTTATGAAGACCAACTGCCCGCTGACGATGCTGGGCGTCGCGAGTGGCTGGGACAGTGGTATCGGCAGCGCATCGAGTGGATCGCACTCCAGCACCGCAATCTGGCTCTCACCGCCTACGGCCCCGAGCATGGTGCTCGGTGCCGTTACCTAGAAGCCTTCGAACCATGTGAGTACGGAGCTGAGTGGTCCCACGAACTCATACAACGATTGTTTCCATTCGTGAGACCGCAATCGGTCGTCTAAGCCCCAATCGGTGGCTTGTTTATCCCGAAAGCGCGCTCAGCAACGCTGCTGACAGAGCAAAGCTTTCATCAATGAGCTCAATCGAGATCGCGGTGGGCGCACCGTCGCCATGAGCTCCGACGTCAGATTTACCACCGCCGTTCAAGACGTCGTTGCCTTGCTGCCCTAGCAACGTGTCAGAGCCATCTAACCCGATCAGAGTGTCGTTACCATCGCCACCGATGAAGAGGTCAAGACCCGCTCCGCCCGTCACCGAGTCGTTGCCGTCACCCGCAGACACCAAGTTGTTGCCAGCGCCTGCTTGAATCGTGTCATCGCCGTCGCCGCCCAGAATCGTGTCGTCACCATCATCGCCAGTGATGAAGTCGTTGCCATGATCGCCGAGCAAGCGGTCGTTGCCCGAGTTCCCGAAAATCGTGTCCTCGTTACGGCCACCGTCGACGGTGTCGTTTCCGCTACCGCCATAGAGCATGTCTGAGCCAAGGCTACCGAGCAGCGAATCATTGCCGGCGGCTCCCGTGATGTTGTCATCGCCCAGGTTACCATCGACGGCGTCGTTGCCGTCATTGCCGTTGATGGTGTCGTTATCGAGCCCACCATCCATCACATCGTTGCCCTCATTGCCATTCAGCACGTCGTTGCCGTCATTGCCGTTGATGGTGTCGTTGCCCAATCCTCCCGAGGCCACATCGTCTCCGATGCCAGCGTCGATCGAGTCGTCGCCACCGCGAGAGTTAATGATGTCATTGCCGTCGCCGCCTTGCACCGTCTCGCGGAATTCACTTCCAGTCAGGGCATCATTGCCGACGCCACCGTCGAGGATGACTGCGACTCCACCATAGGTTGCGTTCTTGGCGTTGATGATGTCGTTGCCAACCTCACCCGAGACGGTCAACCGGCCCAACGTCAGTCCCGCCAAATTGCCGAGAGTGATCGTGTCATCTCCCGAGCTGCCACTCACCGTGACACTGGGCACTGACTCTGCCACGGTCGCGGTGTAAGTGCCATCGCTCACCGTCAGGTGGCTCAATGCATCTTGAGCAACGGTCAGAATGTCTGACCCCGAAGTGCCGGTCACGAGTATTCCATCAGCGCCGTCACCACCATCAAGCGTGTCATTGCCTTGGCCAGTGCCGCGCCAGATCAAGGTGTCTTCGCCGATGCCACCGACGATCGAGTCGTTGCCGCCATTTCCAGACAGGGTGTCGTCGCCTTCTTCACCATTGATGGTGTCAGCACCGCCACCGCCGGTGACGTTGTCGTTGCCGCCACCCGCGTTAATCAGGTCCGCTCCGGCACTGCCGTTGATTTGATCGTTAGACAGATCGCCGATGATCGTGTCGTCACCATCACTGCCAACCAGGGTGTCAGGGTTTGGGTCGATGTTACGTGCTTCGACGGTTCCTCCAGGATTCGCCGTCGGTGGTGGCGAAGCCGGCACCGTGGAGCCAAGGTCATAGATCGTCACGACACCTGTCGGGTCATCCAACACGAAAGGTGTGATTGAGAAGCCGAGTTGCACCAAGTTCGAGAGCGTAATGAAGAAGGTTTCAGGGCCTTCGACGACCGCATCGGATTGAATCGCCACAGGAATGGTGGCACTGGTTTGTCCGGCTGCAAAAGAGATGGTGCCGCTGATGGGGGTATAGTCAACTCCCGCCGTCGCCGAGCCTGGCGAGGTCGTGTAATCGACTTGGAACGGCACAGTTGGTGCCACTGATAACACGATCTGCACGAAGGACTGGCTCGATGTCACGCCCAGGTTGGAGAAGGCTGCCACGAGTTGGTTGGTCGAGTTCACGAACTGGGCATTGGGGTCGATGATCTGCAACTCTTGCTGGCCGAATATTCCCGAAAAAGCACCGCCCACACCGAATGCTCGTAGCGTGATACCTTGTGCTTGCAACGCGGCTACTTCATCAACATGAGCACCAGGGAAGTTCGGTTGGCCATCGGATTGGAAGACCAATGTCCCGTTGGATCCGGTGCCCAACGATTGGAAGACTTGCCCGGCCACCTGCAACGCCGACTCGTAGTCGGTGCCACCACCGGATTGGAGCGCGGTCACCACTTCCACAAAGTCGACAATGCCATTGTTGTTCGCGTCGGTGTTGACGCCTGTGACGAGATCAACCGCTGGAGTCGCCGGGTTCATGTCTTCGGCTTGAGCCGACGAACTGAAGCTCACAACGGACAGATTCGCATTCACGCCTCGATTAGCGAGGTCTTGGCGGAACGCCAAAAGAGCCGCAATTTCCGCATCAAGAATGGTGTTCGGAAAGCCGTCGTTGTTCGTGTCGCCAATCGGAGTACCACCGAAGTTTCCGAAGGTGCTGCCTGACACGTCGATTACCAGGACGACGTCCGCTGACGAACCTTCTTCAATGTTGACGTCACCCATCACAACGCCGACGGGAGTGACTTCCACGCAGACAGCCTCGATCAAATCGTCGCCGATGTTGCCATCGAGATTGTCCGACCCGAACGTGCCGCAGAGCGTGTCATCACCCGCGTTGCCACGTACGAAGTCATCGTTGAAACCACCCACCAGCGAATCGTGACCGATACCACCGAAGATCGAATCGTTACCGTCGTCGCCATTCAGTGTGTCGTTGTCTTCGTCGCCGTTAAGGATGTCGTTGCCAGCTCCGCCAAAGCCCACATCACCACCAACTCCGCCACGCACGATGTCGTTGCCGTCATTGCCGATCAATGTGTCTTGTCCTGAGTTGCCTACGATCGAATCGTCGCCGGCACTGCCCAGCAGCGAGTCGTTGGCTGCACCACCAAGCAGAGTGTCATTGTCACTTCCTCCGTCGATGACGTCATCGCCCGCGTTTCCAGTGAGGCTATCGTTGCCCGCATCTCCAAAGATGCGGTCGTTGCCGTCATCTGCGTTGACGGTGTCGTTCCCCTCGTTGCCAAACACGAGATCCGCACCGTCACCCGCTTGAATCAGATCATTGCCTGTCAGACCATCGATGGTGTCGTTTCCATTACCGCCATCAATCACGTCATTGCCATCGCCCCCGTCCACGAAGTCGTCGCCATCGCTGGCAAAGATGGTGTCTTCGCCACCAGCGCTGGTGATGGAATCGTTGCCGTGTCCAGCATCGATGAACTCACGAAAGTCCGCACTGCCCGTAATGGTGTCGTCGCCATTGCCGGCTTCAACGTTGATGGAAGTCAGATTGGTGAAATCCGCCGCGAAGACACCACTGAGGTTGATGTCGTTTTCGGTGTCGCCTGTGGAGATGGAGATGGTCTGCACTTGCGAGGTTTGCAGAGCCGCGAATCCGGTGAAAGGCGTGCCGTCAATCAAGATCTCGACCAAACCGGATGACTGTTGATTCTCACGAATCAGAACGTCCTCACCCGCATCAGAGAGAATCTGTAACTCGCTGCCGATCAGCAGAACGTTCGCAGCCAGTAACGTGCGGGCTTCTAGTCCTTCTGCTGGCTTCCTCCGCATGTCTGCACGGGTCTTCCGCGAACGACGAGTCTGTTGCAACCGGCTCTGCAGGTCATCCAGCCACGAGCGAATGGTCACGGCAATTCTCCTTGAGGGGCATCGTTCCGCTGAGCTGACTTGTGCGTCGGTGAGTGACGAGCAAGCGTTTGGTCACAGAGCGGACGGGCGACTCGCTGGGGAGCGAGCCAGGTGGAACTTGAAATTCAGGATCGCATCACACGCCGCTAAACAGCGTGTGATCGGAAGGGGTGTCTCGCCCAAACGGTATTTGGAATAACCGCACCGTTAGGCGAGGAAACTCACACTGAAGTCACAGACTTGATCCATAGACCACGTCCGTCGGTGTCACTTCGATGGCATCGCGAGAGGCACGGTTGTTGGTGGAACCGGCACTGACGGCATCGTCCTTGCGGCCGTCAAACCTCGGCTGCTGCGATTGGCAAGCAACTGCCTGAGATTCCGTGCGAGTTGATCGCGCACAGAGATTGCTTGCCCGCATCCTGCGGCTTGTATCGCCCTCATTACTTCGGACGTCCGGCAAGCGAGCCTTCCTCAAAAGGGGCAACTCCAGCCACCAACGCGCGGGCTCAGTGCCTATGAAGCATGCAATAAGCATCCGAGGAACACCGCGATCAACCGGCACTGGACAATTCCCCGGATGAACTGCCGCGCTCAGAATGATCGCCGTCATCCCTACAACCGGTATTGTCGCCCGAGTCGTGATGCTGAGAGACCTGTAACCACCTTTGAGAGTGCAGACGGCGAAGGGGCATGACTGCGGCGATCTGCGACACTCACTCTCTACCGATTCAACCGCATCCGCGCAACGCGTGTGAGACGCTCATCGACATCGTTCGGCACATCAGTCGTGAGTGCGACGCTCAACCAACAGGCTTTCGAGACGCGTGCATCTGAGAGTGCTGGCAGTCGCGGAAGGCGCGCGGGCGCCGAGTCTCCGTACTCGCTCAATTCAGCCGGGACGACATACAGCTTGCGATCGGTGATCAATCGCGAGATCGCCGTGGCGGCATCGCTACTCAGTCCTAGCCACAAGACAATGTGAGGATCGCCGCGCAGTGCCACGCCGAATTCGCCAGCCGTATCAATGACTTCTGCAAAGTCCACCTGCAGTTGTCGAAACGTAACGCGCTCGTGTTTCGAGACGTACTCATAGATTGCGGTTTGTAATTCACCGGACCGAGCCATCTCGCGCCAACCGTCGCTGACTTCGTCACCCGGCGAGGGCAGATCATCGTCATCAAAAATCTGCAAGGAACGTTGCTCAGAGCCTGACTTCTCACGCTGCTCGGCTTCGAGCATTTGCAGCACTCGGCTGTCGGGCGTCGCTGGACGGCAGCGACTACGAGCCCACTCACGCAGCGCAAAGATCTTTTCCTCCATCGTCACCGACAGCGGCACCGTCTCGTCGATGGCGTCTTCAAGATCCTTCTGAGTCAACGGTGTCTGACGATGGAACGACTCCACCATGGCCGTCAGCACAACCTGCTCAATTTCGGCGCCGCTATAGCCTTCGGTGCGTTCGGCGAGTTGCGTGATGTCGAACTGACTCGGCTCGAATCGACGCTTGCGGAGATGAATTTCTGCGATCGCGCGACGCTCGTGATAGTTGGGCAGGTCGACAAAGAAGAGTTCGTCAAAGCGTCCGCGTCGCAGCATTTCGGGCGGCAGTCCCGTCACGGAGTTAGCCGTCGCGACAACGAACACCGGCGCGGCCTTTTCTTGCATCCAAGTCAAGAAGCGGCCCATCAACCGGATCATCGTCGAATCTCCGCTACCACCTTCGTCGTCGACGCCTGCAAATCCTTTCTCAACTTCGTCGAGCCATAAGACCGCCGGGGCGATCATCTCCATCAACGCGAGCACGTCGCGCAGGTTTTTTTCCGACTGCCCACGATCCGAACTGAGCAACGTCGCAACATCCAAACGTACCAACGGAAAGCTCAGCAATCGCGCGACGGCTCGGGCGGTCAAGCTCTTACCGCAACCTTGCACGCCCAACAGCAGCACGCCTTTAGGAGTGGGGATACCTTTGCGTTGCGCATCGTCGCCAAACGCGAGAGCCCGTTTCGCCATCCAATCCTTGAGAGCTTCCAATCCACCGATGTCGCTGACGCCTTCTTGGAGTTCTTGGAACTCCAACATCTCAGAGCCCTGCACCATGTGCTTCTTCTCAGCGACCAGCATCGCATAGACGTCGTCTTCAAGCGTACCGCGTCCCGTGAGTGCGCGGGTTAATGATTGCCGCGCTTGCCGCGCCGTCAGTCCCAACACCGTCTTGAGCAATCGTTCTTGTTGCAACTTCGACAACTTGAGTGGGAGCTCGCCCCCATGCTGCCGCTGAATGAGCAACTCTTGTAACTCGCGCCGCAGATCATCAACGCCGGGCAGAGGAAGCTCGATCGATACGGAATCGCGCCGCAATTCAATGGGCACGAGTGACTCTGGATCCATGAACAGAAGCGTCTTGTTTTGCTCGGCCAAGCTCGGCACGAGATCGCGCAGCTTCCTCACGATGAGCGGATCGCTGAGGTAAGGATGAAAATCCTTGAGCAAGAAAACGTGCTCGTGCGGGTAATCGCGGATGAGTGACAAAAACTCGAACGGCCGCTTTGCGTCGGGTACTCCGCCATCTGGTGGGGGCGATGCGCCTTCGGTTGCCGTCCAGACAACCAGCCCGCGATCGAGCGACAACGCGAGGCTCGCCAGTTCCGACTCCCAACGGTCTTCTTCCCAAGTCGTCAGAAACATGATCGGGAAGCGAGATTGAATCCGGAGTCGCAACAGTTCGAGCGTTTCAGCAGTTGTCATGGGTGCGAACTGAGTTCCAAGGAGTGATGCGATTGCCTGCCATGAGCACCGTTACTTCGCCCGACGCGAATAAAATGGCAGCGGCACAATGGTCGCTACTTCGGCCTTGCCGCGAATGTCGATGTCGACGATCGAGCCCACTTGAGCGTGCTCGATCGTGATGAACGCCATCGCGATGGCTTTTTCAAGTGTTGGCGAGAACGTGCCGGACGTCACCTCACCAATCGACTGACCACTTTTGAGAACGGCAGCACCTTCCCTCGCGATTCGTTTACCGGCAAGTTGCAACCCGACACGCGTCTTTTTCAGCCCGCCTTGCTCAATGGCCGCAAGCGCCGCTTTGCCAATGAAGTCTGGCTTCGACAACTTGACCGCAAACTTAAGCCCGGCGCTGAGGGGATCGATCGCTTCAGTCAGTTCGTGTCCATAGAGCGGCATCGCGGCTTCAAGACGCAGCGTGTCTCGACAACCAAGTCCGCTCGGCACGATACCCAGGCTCTTGCCGTCGGCCATTAGGCGATTCGCCAAGGCGACCGCTCGATCGGTCGGCAGGATGATCTCAAAGCCATCTTCGCCGGTGTATCCCGTACGACTGACGATCGCAGGCACACCAAGCACCTCGGCTTCATGCGCCGAGTAATACTTCAACGTGGCTGATTCGCCGTTTCCGATCGCCGTCATGACCTCAACGGACTTGGGACCTTGTAGCGCGAGCATCGCATGCGATGTCGCCAGGTTCTTAATCGACACATCAAAACCCGCGCGATGCCCTTCGATCCAGTCGATGATCTTGCCTTGATTCGAGGCATTCACAACCAGCAAGTACGACTGCGGTAATCGCGTGACAAGCACATCATCGAGCACCGTCCCGCGTTCATTGGTGACGAGGGCATAGCGCACTTGGCCCACGCTGAGCTTGGAGACGTCGTTGGTCAGTACATGATCGAGCAACCGACAAGCATCGGGCCCGCTGAAGATGAGACGCCCCATATGCGAGACATCAAACAATCCCACCGCCCGACGGACGGCATGATGTTCTTCGACGATAGTTTTGTATTGGACGGGCATGTGCCATCCGCCGAACTCGACCATCCGAGCCCCTCGGGCGACATGCCAATCGTGAAAGACGGTTTGTTGCAGCGAGAGTGAGTCAGTCATGAGTGCGTCCAGAACAGAAGAGAGTTGCAAGGAATGTCGCTCGCGTAGCGTAGGCTGATGTCATCCGCATCGCACGAACCGACGCTCGGCAAAGTGATCACCAGGAGGTACCCAGGCAGTCAATCGAGAGACAAAAAGAGCCCGCCCGCAGAGGATTCTGCGAGCGGGCTCCGGTGTGACTTGAAACGGTCATTCGGCAGCTATTTTTTGTCTTCAACAGCCGGTTTCTCGTCGGATTTCTTGTCCTCAACCTTTGACTCAGTGGCCGGTTTGTCGTCCGCCTTCTGAGTGCCTTTGGTGTCTTCGTTTTTCTTTTCGTCAGTCTTGGCAGGTTCGGGCTTCTTGTCATCCGTTGATTTATCGCCGTCCTGTGGAGCGGGTTTCTCTGTTGCATCGGTCGGCTTCGCAGCCTCAATCTTTGGTCCGTCTTCTTTCTTCGTGTCGGCAGCGTCCTTCTTCTCTTTCGCCTTCACCATTTGTTCGCGGTTGAGACGCAGTTTGTCGAAGTCATCGGCGCTGATGACGTAGTACCAATCACCAAAGCGATCATTGAGTTCCTTGGCCTTCTTGTTGCCCTCTTCAACCTTCTTCTCGAAGGCTTTCACGTCCGAGTCGTACTTCTCTTTGGCTTTCTTGTAGGTCGCCAATGCCGCCTTGTATTCCTCAGCGGGATCTGCCTTCACTTCTGGTTTTTGATCTCCGTCCTTCTGGTCATCGACCTTGGCGTCGGCATCCTTCTTCTCCTCGGACTTCTTGTCCTCTTTCTTGGCTTCTTTGGGTTCGACGACGTTGCCGTTTTCATCAACTTCGACGCCTTCAGGCACCATAGGCTTAGTCGGCTCGACAGGCTTGTCGCTCAACAGGCCATCATGGAATGACGCCCGCACGAAGAGATATCGGCTCTTCTTACCAGTGTCTTTGGCATCATCCTTCTTCTCTGCTGTCGGTGGATCAGAGGCTTTTTGCTCTTTGACGTCCTTGGCATCTTCACCATCTTTCTTTGTCGTCGAGATGCCTTTCTCAATCTCTTCATCAGAACCCGAGAAGACATTGCCGAAACTCAAGTGATAGCGGACGCCATCGTTGGTCGATGCGATCAACTCACCGGCCGTGGAATACAACTGCATCGAGTCAGACTTCTCATCCTGAAAGACTTGGAAGCCTTTCTCTTCGAGGCCATCGCGCAGTTGGCTGACAATTGCGTTCACGACTTGTCGATTGCGAGCCGCTCCCTTTGGTAGGCGGACAGCAAGGTCGTTGCCCAGAATGGACTTGCCATCCAACTTGGGACGCTCGCGGATGCCGACGAGTTTGAGGTTGTCGAGCACCGTCACCATCGAATCGATGTCGCCCTTGTTGACCTCTTCAGTGTCCTCGTCGATTCCGTCGAGCTTCCATGGATCAGAGAACTTCTCGCGACTCAGTTTCAGCGTATTCTCAACGAGTTGACCTTGATCCGAGACGGTTGTGCGAACCGATTCCAGACGCGTGATGTTATCTCGTTCGAGCTTCAAGAGGTCGGATTCGACCCAGTCACTGAACTTCACTGACACATCGATCTTAAGCTGTGTCTTGTAGGTCTGTGGTTCGTCGGCATGGCGACAATAGAAGTGACCGCTTTGGCCTTCGACTTCTTTACCGATGATCAGATCGGCAATCGCAGCACCGCCCTCTTTCATCAACGTGATGCGCTGACCACGGCCTTTCAACGAGGCGTCTTTGTTGTCATCGAGCGGATCAATCACACCAAAACGCTCGTGATCGGCTTTCACCAAACTGGCCACAGCTCCGCGTTTGACGCCAATCAATGACGTCGCGATCTTCGCCAACCGGTCCTTGCCATCAGCGGGATAGTTGTGATGCGAAGGGATGCGCCAGAGGCCGTCCTTCTTCTCGACCGTAAATGGCCGGGCGGATGCTGTTGCTTCGTTGTACGTCACGACTCGCAGGGCGGCCGCTGCGTTGGGGTCTTGGAAGTCCTCGAAGAACTCCCGCCCAATGCTTTCATAGCCGTCGAGCTTACTCGGGCCACTACTCCAAGAAACGAACGTCGCCAGCACAACCGAAACGACGGCAGCGACCAAAAATTGAGTTGTCTTCAATGATTCATTCATCGCGGGGGTCTCACTTAGGCGCCGAAGGGCGTTTGAAACTCTGCGGGAATTGGATTCGAAACGATGATGGAAACGCAGACCCCAACAAAGGGCCTGCCGATTCCTGCGAACGTCGAGCTCATTCTTTACGAGCTAAGCGACGGATTTCTTCAATCGCTTGTTGTTCCTTCGTCAGCCGCAAAGACAAGACGAGGATCCCCAAGATGATGGAAGGAATTGGTGGTAGGAGCACGGCCCAGAGTCGGAAGCCCGATTCAACGCGACGGATTTCACGTTGTTCGCGGGCTTTGAGTTGGTTGAGCTTCTGCTCCTTCTTCTGCTTGATGTTTTCCTCGCGAACTTCCAATTCGCGCTGCTTCTTAGCGGCAGCAATTTCGGACTTCTGGCGCTTCTCGGCTTCCGAAAGGCTTTCATCTTTGCTGATCTTTTCGATCTCGTCGTCGAGCGCCTTCTTCGCACTCTCAAGCGCCTTCTTGGCTTCTTTCTCGGCGGTCTCGCGTTCGCCTTGAGCTTCCTCACGGAACTTGTCGGCTTGCTTCTGCACTTCCTTCAGGGCCCGATGTTCCGGTCGGCGGCTACGCAGTTCGACGTTCGCTTTTTGCCCAGCCAGTACGTCCACACAGTTCAACACGAACTTCACATTGTCGAGCCGCAAACCATGCAACTCGTTTTGTGCAATCTGGAATGACTGGTCGGAGATGATGTCGGCGTCAGCACAATAGATCGCATTGATCTTGGCTCCGTCCTTCTCGCCGCTGATCTGAGCCGCGATGACGTAGGCTTCTTCACCTTTGTAGCGCGGCACATCGCGGCTGATCTGCGGACCGAAGAAGCTTTGCTGAATCAATTCGTTCCAAGCGACAAGTCCCGACTCCAAACCTGTCTGCAAGAGTCGTTCGAACTTCAATTTGCTGTCGGCTCGCGGGCGAATACGACCAGGGAAGAAGGTCAGGATTTCTTGCAATCCAGTCGTGATGTCGTGCTTCGTGTTGATCGCTTCCGGGTTGCCGTTAAGCGGTGTCACGAAGATCAATTCGGGCTGAATCAGATCCGCGAATTGCGGGTGCGGGATCGAGAGGTCGAAGCAAATTTTGTCATTGACCCATTCGATACCGAGCAGATCGACAAGCGGCTTAGCGGCCCCATTATAGGCTCGCTGCTCGGGTGGCTGCATGCCACCGAACATGCCACCACCGCCTTGCGGTCGCTTCGGCTGCGACGGCGAGGCACTCGGATCGAAGATCGGCAGAGGGTCATCGAAGACCACAACCGGCTTGCCGCTTTTGACATAGTCTACAAAGTTGTCGAATTGAGCTTGGGGAAGAGCGGACGGCAAGACCGCGATCAACACATCAACTTGCTCGGTGATCTTAGCCTCGGCTCCAATCTCTTTGACTTTGTACTGCTTCTTCAGTTCCTGCTGCATGCGCCATTCGGGAGTGCTGCGCATCGAACCCATATCGAAGCCGCCGCCGACTTTGGCGTCGGTCTTGAGGATACCAACGGTCAAACGTTCCTTCTGAGAGACCGTCCGCACCGACCGAGTCAACTCGTACTCAATCGCCGTACCAAGCTCGAAGAATGGAATTGTGACTTGATCAAAGCGACTACTGACGACGGCTCCCAAAAACACATCTTCCACTTGCAGGCGGCCATCTCGGTCAGACTGTAACCGGTTCGGCTCAATGCCCTGGTGCTTTGCCTCATCGGCTTGCTCGCTGAAGGGAGCGACTTCGACGAACCGCACTTCAAGCTTGCTCCCACCAATGCGGTCGTACTGCCGCAACAATCCTTTGAGCCGTGTTTGCTGTCCGACATACTCGCGCGGAACTTGCGGGCTCATATAGACCTGAATGGTCACTGGGTTGTCGGAACTCAGATCCGACAATGCGTTGCGCGTCGATTTGGAGAGCGTATAGAGCTTCTCGGCAGTCAGATCGAATCGCAGGCCCATCGCTTCGCTGACTTTGCCGATCAGCAAATTGAGGCTCGCCAAAACCACAAACAAGCACACCACGCGCACCGAGCTATGACCACCCATTTGCAAACCAGTGGCCTGCTTGCGCCAGTGACGGCGTCCAATGAAGATGTTGTTGAGAAATAGGAAGAAGCCGATCAACGAACCAAAATAGATCAGGCCGCTGACGGGCAAGACGCCCATCGTGAACTCTTTAAGTCGCTCGATGAGGCTCAGTTCGCTGCAGAGCGTCCCCACAAAATCACCGAAACGATCGGCGAGTGTTGGATCGGTAATCTGCGCTCGATTGCCACCGATCGAACCAATGAAGACTGGTACGGCACAGATGACCGCACCAACCACGAACGCGACTGTCACACTGCCTGTTAGGACCGACGCGAACATACCCGCGCTGATGAGTGCCGAACCGGCCAACCAATAGCCGAAGTAGGTAGTCAGCAAGAGCCCCCAATCAGGATCCGCATACCAACCCAGGACACCCAGTTGCGTCATCGAGAAGAACAACGCCACACCGTAGATGACAACGAGCGACAAGAATTTGCCGAGCAGGATGTCGAAATCTGACGCGGGTAATGTGAACAGCAGCTCGTCGGTGCCTTGGCGTTTTTCATCAGCCCAGGCGGTCATCGTGATCGCCGGAATGATGAAGAGCAGCAGGTACGGGAAGCTAGCAGTCAACTGATCGAGGTTCGCCAAGTTGTTAGTGAAGAACTGCGGACTGAAGGCACACCAGGCGGCGGCAATCACGAACACCACAATGAAGAGGTAGCCGAGCACGCCGGAGAAATAGCTCATCAGGTTCCGCTTGAGCACAGCGAGAATCACATGAGGTCGCATTTCAGAGACGTCCTATTCTTAGGAGGAAGATTGATGAAAAGCTGGGACTTCGATCCCCAGATTCGGCAGCGATCAGCACTGCCCCACATATTTGCATGTTGGCAGTCAAAGACTGCCGTTGAGCGTGCTACTTGCCGGTGAGTTCGCGGAAGCGGGCTTCCATCGCGGACTCATCGTCGGCCAATTCGCTCACCGGACCGTCGAGCACCACGCGGCCTTGATTGATCAAGATCACGCGACTGCACATCGCTTTGACTTCTCGCAAAATGTGCGTCGATAGCAGGATGGTCTTCGTCTTTGCCAGACTGAGGATCAACTCGCGAACGTCATGCACTTGATTGGGATCGAGACCGCTCGTCGGTTCGTCGAGAATCAGAATCTCAGGATCGTGCAACAGCGCTTGAGCCATTCCAACGCGTTGTCGATAGCCCTTGGAGAGCTTCCCGATGGGCTTATTCCACACCGACTTGAGCGAGCATTTTTCGGCCACGAATTGCAGTCGTTCTGCCAAGCGTGCCGGGTTCATGCCGCGTGCTTCACCCATATAAGAGAGGAAACTATCCGGGGTCATTTCAGCATAGAGCGGCCCGCTTTCGGGCAAGTACCCCAGGCATTCAGCAGCCTTCAGGCGGTCGGTCGCGACATCATGTCCGCCAATCGAGGCGCTGCCGTGTGACGGAGCGAGGTAGCCCGTCAGCATCTTCATGGTTGTAGATTTGCCAGCACCATTGGGACCTAAGAACGCAGCCACTTGGCCGCGCGGCACGGTAAAAGTGACGTTCTCTGTGGCGACGAACGGACCGTAGTACTTACTCAGCCCGCGGGCCTCGATCATCACACCGTTGGATGGCGAGTGCGTAGCGCTTGTCATAGACGGTGATTCCGAAAGTAAAGAACTTGGTGGGAAAAACACGAAATTGCCGCACATCGACAACTTCGGAAGCAGGCCACGATTCGAAGTGCTCCGAACGGGCCGCAAGACGCACAACCGCGAGGCAAATTACCTCAGCCGATTGTGGTGAAGGTGAGACGCCGACGCATGCATCCGGCACGACATCGAACGTGACGCGAGTACGCGAAACCTAGTTACGCTGTTTGTCGAATTCCAGCAAGCTAGCGATTCCGAGTCGATCGACGACCAACCTGCACCTTGACGCTTGCTGGTCTTTCATCATTGGAGCAACCAGTTCGCCGGACGCACGTTGAGATTCCCAGCCAATTAGTCCCTGAGGGATTTGCCGCCGCAGCGGAGGCAAGACCGACATGAATTCACCTCAAGCACGGCAGGTTCGTTGAGGGCGTTGAGATCGTTGAGTGACTCGCGTCTGGCTTAAGCCGCGCATTGATGCTCGGCGCGATTGAAACAAAGTCACCGCATCACGCGGCGCGATCGGCATGACCGATAATGAAGCGAGGTTCTTCGTCACGGTTGTGCGTGGATCGGTTGCCGATCCGGCGTTGGTTTGCGAGACGAAGCACGATCGTCGGCATCATTCGCAGTCCTCCCGCGACTCATTTCCATCATGTCATCTGTTCGAACCACAACTGGCCTTTTCAGCGGTATTGATATCGGCGGCCTCACTGAGCAATTGATCTCAGTGCAGCGTCGTTCGGCGGCACGTTTAGAGAGCCGTCGGGATGCTGCCAAAAAGGTCAAGACGGGCGTTGAGACCCTCGAAGCAAACCTGCTGGGGTTATCTGCCAGCATCACGCAGTTGAATGCCAAGTCGCTTTACGACACGAACAAAGTCACGAACTCAGACACCGCGCAACTTTCGGTCACCGCGAAATCAACGGCTCTGCGCGGTTCATACTCGTTTCAAGTTCTTAATCTCGCGTCGTCCGAGCAGCGAGTGTCCAAAGGTTTCGCCAACGTTGATAAACAAGCGGTTGGCTCGGGGGAAATTACGATTGCCCGAGGAGGCCATCTCCAGAGCGAGACACGGTTGTCACTCCTTAATGGCGGCTCAGGCGTGAAACGCGGTTCGATCAAGATCACCGACCGCTCTGGGCAGACCGCGACGATTGATCTCAGTCAGGCGTATTCGGTCGACGATGTGCTCGCCGCGATCAACGAGCAGTCTGGCATTGACGTCACCGCTCATACTGATGGCGGCAAGATCGTTTTGACGGATGACTCTGGGGCGACGACGTCGAATCTCGTTGTGCAAGACATCGGCGCGGGGCGGACGGCACTGGATCTCGGCATTCGTCAGTCGGTCGCGAGCAGCACGCTTTCTGGCAGTGACGTCTTCTATGTCACCTCTGATTTCACACTCGATCAACTCAATGACGGCAACGGAGTTTTCCAAGTCGAGAGTGCCCCTGATCTTCGCGTGACGTTGCAAGACGGGTCCGACTTCGACATCAATCTGGACGACGTTTTCAACCTTGGTGAGTTTGTCTCCGCGATTAACTCGCATGAGGACAATGGCGGCAAGGTCACAGCCGCACTGACGAATGGACGTGTCGTACTGACCGACAACACCACGGGCACTGGTACGCTCTCCGTCAGTGACATCAACGGCGCGTCCGTGAAGTCCGCGCTAGGACTCGACAATGCCGTCGCGGGCAACGTGCTGACCGGCGACAAGTTGGTGGCGGGGATCGGTTCGCGGTTGCTGAGGAACCTTAATGGCGGTGACGGCGTGACCCAGACTGGGCAGATCGCGTTGACCGATCGCACGGGGCGCAGCGCGACCATCGACCTCACGGGGGCTGAATCACTCGATCAAGTGATCAATGCCATCAATTCGGCGGAAAGCAGCGGCACGAAGTTGACGCTGACGGCGCGCGTCAATGCGGTTGGAACGGGTCTCGAAATCGTCGACACATCCGGCTCGACGGCCAACAACCTGATCATCGCGGACGTTGGAGGGAGCACGCTGGCGGCGGATCTCGGCATCGACATCAATGCCGCGTCGACATCGATCAACTCCGGAACTTTGAAACTCCGGCACGTCAATGAATCAACATCGCTTAGTGACTTCGCACCGGATGGCACCGGCGTTGATGCCGGTTCGTTTCTCATCATCGACTCGGCGGGCAATCAAGAGTCGGTCTCAATTTCCAGCAGCCTCAAGACGCTTGGCGAAGTGATTCAACGCATCAATGCGACGACCACTGCGCAAGTGCGAGCGGAACTTAATGAGACCGGTGATGGCTTCGTGCTGATTGACGAAGCAGGAGGCTCAGGCACGCTCAAAGTGCAAGAAGTCAGCGGAAAAACTGCGGCAGACCTCCGCATTCTGGGGTCAGGCTCAGTGGGAACGAGTGGCTCACAGGAGATTCAGAGCCGCTTGCAAACCAAGATCACCGTCAGCGACACCGACACGCTCACGACGCTGATCGACAAGATCAATGCAGGCACCAAAGACGTTGTCGCGGGAGTGATCAATGATGGTTCGGCATTCAATGCGAATCGCTTATCGCTCTCGTCGAGAAATGCCGGTTCGAATGGGCGGTTGATCATCGACTCGGGAACGCTCGATCTGGGATTGGAGATCCTGACCTCCGGTGAGGACGCGAAACTTCAAGTGGGGTCGACAGCGAGTTCGTCGTTCCTGGTCGCAGCGAGCGACAACGTCTTCAAGGATGTCGCGACGGGCATCACGGTGACGGCGCTTGCGGCTGGCACGACTACGGCCAAAGTCGACATCGCCAAAAACAACGAGACGCTCAAGGCGACGCTCAAGAGCTTTGTGGCGGCCTACAATTCATATATTGACAAGTCTGGTGAGCTATCGAAGTTCGATACCGATCCCACCAAACGCGGCGTGCTGCAAGGACAAGGCGTTGTCTTTCGAGTTCAAACGCGGCTCAGCAGCATGGTGACTCGGTCCTACTTCGGGTCGAACAACACCTACCAGACGTTGTCAGACATCGGCATTGAGTTCGCGACCGGCGGTAAACTCAGACTCGATGAAGACGCCTTCGACACCGCGATCGTCAATGACTCTGAAGCCGTGCGTAAACTTTTTATCGACGAGAACAACGGCGCTGCTAAGAAACTCGACGACGCATTGAAGTCGCTGACTGACATCATCGACGGCACGTTTGCCGCGACCAAGAAAGCTGTGCAGGACACTGTCGATGGGTTGCAAACACGAATTGATCAAATCGACGCGCTGCTCGCCGTCAGGCAGGAACGCTTGCTGAATCAGTTCATCCGGATGGAGTCGACGATCGGCAGCCTGCAAACACAACAAAACGCGATCAGTGCGTTGGCGCAAAAGGTCAGCGTCTAAAGCGCGTTGAAAATAGGTGGAGCACGTTTTCATCGTGCTCTTAGCTCCATGAATCCGGGCACGTTGAAAACGTGCCCCACGACATTTAGCGGACAGTTAAAGTCCGAAGCTGAGTTCGAGAGATTTTCGAAGTCTTTCAGGCCTTAAATGCGTGGCCATGCGGCGACTCTTCACCCGACGGATCGATCGCCAACTGGCAGGTTCCAAGGCTCACAGTCGCGCTTGCTCGATCTCGGGTAATCCGAGCAGTTGCTTCACTTCGGCGAACGACAGCATCTCATTCTGAAATTGATCGACGCGGCCTTTTTGCAACATGGCCTGCGCGAGTTGGCGAATGATGTGACCGGTCGCCAGCAATGTGCCGACTGGATCAACGACGATCTTGAAACCGAGTTGCTCCAGTTCAGCCGCCGACAAGATGGGAGTCAGGCCGCCGGGCAGCATGTTGGCCAGTTGTGGAAACGGTACTTCGAGCGCGATGCGCGCCAATTCTTCGCGCGAACACGGCGCTTCCACAAAACAGATGTCGGCACCGAGTTCCCCGAATCGCACCGCTCGTTCAATGGCGGCGTCGAGTCCTTCGAGGGCTCGCACGTCGGTCCTCGCGATGACCACGAAGTCCGGATCGCGGCGGCTATCGAGCGCGACTTTTAGCTTCTCGACCATCTGCTCGACGGGTACGACTTGCTTGCCTGAAAAATGCCCGCAGCGTTTGGGGGCCACTTGATCTTCGAGCAACAAGCCCGATGCGCCTGCTGCTTCAAAGTTCTTCACCGTGCGTGCGACGTTGTGTAAGTCACCGTGCCCGGTGTCTCCGTCAGCAATCAACGGAATACTGAGCCGATCTGCCATGCGCCGCACGGCTTCGGTCATTTCAGTCAGCGTCGTCAGACCGACATCGGGATAACCTAGCACGCTAGCCGAAACTCCAAAGCCACCAAGAAACAGCAACTCGATGCCTGCATCTTCGAGAATCCTCGCGGTAAAGACATCATGCGGAGCGAACGATCGAATGATCCCCGGTCGAGCAAGTAGCTCGCGAAGTTTTTGGTTCTTGGTGGTTTCAGGCATGAGCACGACATCCTCAGGAAGCATTCGAAATGAGACAGCGATGCGGCGGCGTGATTCTCGTCTTTATCAGTGATTCATTGGTGGCCAAGAACTTCCTTTGCCAGACACGACTGCAGCCGGCGTCGTAAACCAGCGTCTGGACGGGGATTGGTTTCGATGGTCACTGATAAAGCCGCTCCTCGCGCGGTAGATCGTCGACCTTCCAACTGGCAGGCCACAAGCGAACGACGCGCTTGGGACGAAAGCCTTCCAGCAGCAGTGACGGCTTCAGCTTCACCCGAAAGCCGCTGTGACCGGCGGGCGGATTCTTAACTGTTTGTACTTCCAGCAACGTGCCGCTTTTGCGGTCATTGATTTGGTCCCAAGTTCGTAAGTTCTCTTCAGCGACAGCGGCTGTGATCGACTCGTTGACGACAAACGCCGTCTTCAGGCTCGGATCAAAGCCCGCAAACAGCGAGACGCACAGCGTGCCTTGTTCGTTATCAACTTCCTCCACCCAACCGGCTAATCCATGCTCGCGTTGAAACTGACGATGCACTTCCAACTGCTGAGTCCTCGCCAGCTCGCGACTTTCTGCGTCGAGCCACATCGAGACCACTCGACCCGGACCTTTGAGCGTGCAGTAGGTCAGATTCAGCCACAACTGGCTGCCGGGCTGAATGTCGCTCGGTGAGACAACGCAGCGTCCGCGCCACACGCGCGTCGCGCCGAGCATTTGAAACGAGGTCGACTTCGCATCGGCTTTGCCAGAGGTAATTCCTGTCACCACTAATGTATTCGTCTCGTTGTTGAGTGACTCGACGCGCCAGACGCGGTCTTGTCGCAAGTGAAAGCTGAGGTCGTCTTCCAAGCGGAAGCACCGATTGAACGGCGCTTCGAGACTGACACGCTTCGGTGGTCCGAAAGTTTTGGCGGTCGTTTTCTGCACGTTTTTGGGAGCGGGTTCTTCGAGATAGAACCAGCCGTGCAAGTGAGTGCCGAGCGGGATGTCTTTGAGGTCCGCCGGGGCGCCGTGATAGCTCAGCGAGCCGAACGGCAAGAGCGTGAAGGCATGCGGCAAATCCCAATCACCCCGTCGCTGCGCATCCGTCCGATCAGGCCGCAAGGCTCCGGTGCGGTTCACATGATCGAGCGAGATCAATTCGCCCGACAGATAGTGAGCTGAATTGATCGGCGGAAACTCGCCGGGCTTGAGCTGGAACCACGGCAACTTGTCGTCACCCCCGTCGTCCGTGCGAAATGACATCGAGGTCGTTGAGTCTTGAGCCGTCGCGGTCAGCCATGGACAGCCGATCCAACTACAAACGCTCGCGATCAACGCCACGAGCCAACCCAATTTCCATGTCATGATGTCGTTTCGTTGGAAGGATTCGTCACCTGGGAAGGCTGCGTCGAGCCGGAACACTCTCTGGTCATGCTTTCGTTCGTTATCGCACGAAGGCCGCAGCCACAGCATTCGACAGACGCGACAAGTACGAACCGTTCGGCTCTTGCGGCTGCGTCGTGAGCAACACACAGAACGAGTTCGTTTCAGGATCGAGCCACATCACGGTGCCGGTCGCTCCCCAATGGCCGTAAGTCTTCGGGCCTAAGAAGTCGCCAAAATTGGCACTATGCGCCGGCCAATTCAGACGCCAGCCAAGACCCCACGGTTTGCAGCGTCGATCGGTTTCGGGCACGTCGGGCATGAACTCCAATTGATTACGCGTCGCGGCGTCGACGGCTGCGGGCGAGAGGATCTGGCGATCGTCGCCTCGTCCACCACCGAGCATCATCAAACAGAACCGTGCGAGGTCCGCTGGGGTGGTCAGCAAGCCGCCCCACGGTGCGCCGAGCATGCGCCAATAACGGCTATTCCAGTTCCAATCGTCCTTGGCTTGAGTTTCAGGCACGCGCAACTCCGCGATGCGATTCGCCACTGGATCAGAGCCCTCGAACCACTGCGCTGGAGCACCGAGCCAAGTATCCGTCATGCCCAGCGGTTCGAAGATCTCCTTACGACAGAAGCTCTGACAGCTTTGCCCAGTGATCCTTAAGACGATCTCGCCCAGCATCGCGATGCCGGTACTTTGATAACTGACGCCTTTGCCCGGGCCGAACGCCAGTGACTCTTCACAGGTCGCGGCGACGAACTCGGACATCGGTGCGTGCTTCTGCCGTAGTTCGATGTTGTTCGCGACCATATCCGGCAAGCCCGACGTATGCGTCATCAGGTTGCGAACGGTGACGCCGTTTTTGCCGTGCCTCCCGAACTCAGGCACGATCTCAATAACTTTGTCCGACAGCGACAGCTCACCGCGTTCGATCAGCATCAACACCGCCGCGCATACGATCGGCTTGGTGATCGACGCGATGAGGAAGATGGCGTCCCGGCGAATGGGCTGGCTGCCAGCGACGCGCTGATGTCCGAACAACTGCGGCGCGATGACCTTACCGCCTCGGCCTACGATTAATCCGGCCGAGGGAATCGCGCCACTCTCGCACCAATTGGTCATCAGCCCACAGGCTTGAGCCCAGCGAGCGGGCTCAAGTCCGATCGCTTCCGGCGAGACAAACTTGAGATCGGCCATCGGAATGGTTCCGGAGAGAGTGTGGCAGGCTAGGCGGCTTACTTCTCATCCGGCGCGCAGACCCAACCGCCGAGAGTCGGCTCGTCGGCGATCAACTCTTCGGGTTTGAAGTAGATCGCGATCTCGCGAGCTGACGCGTCGGTGCTGTCGCTGCCATGAACCAAGTTCATTTGGCGGCTGACGCCGTAGTCACCGCGGATCGTACCCGGAGCGGCGGCGCGGCCATTTGTCGGTCCCATCATGCCGCGCACCACCGCCACGGCTTCTGGTCCTTCGAGGCACAACGCCACAATCGGACCTGATGTGATGAATTCTTCGAGCAACGGATAGAACGGCTTCGAAACGTGCTCAGCGTAGTGCTGCTTCGACAGTTCGGGAGTGACCTTCAGCATCTTGAGGCCAACGATCTTGAGCCCCTTCCGCTCGAAGCGGGAATAAAGTTCGCCAACTAAGCGGCGTTGAACGGCATCGGGCTTGAAGAGAACGAGAGTGCGTTCAGTGGGCATAACTCAGACTTACTCCTGGAGAGAATCGAGACCTCGCCCAGCGAGAGTTTGTAGGGCGAGAGCCAGAAATGGAGCGGGAACGTAGCCCAATGCCAGAGGCCGTTCAAACCGCCTCGGAGAATGGCTGTCAGCGGTCCGAGGAGTGCTAATCGCGGTGGCGGAACGCGACCTTGTCGCGACCGGTCACACGGATGAAATAGATCCGCTGCTCGGCGTCGTCGAGCAAATAGAAGTCACGGCTCTCGCGGCCCGGCATCATGTTTTGCCGACGAATGTCGCTGAATGTGATCCATCGGCTTGCGGTATCTCCGTGGCTCGACACCAAGCGGTACTCGCCGGGGACGATGCCTGCCGGAAACTTGATGTTTTTGAACTGAGTTTCGGCAGCAGTGGCTTGCTTCACCAGTCGCACCGGGGGCGCAGGCTGGCTGTGCGCGAACATTTGCTGCTGATCAGCGTCGCGAGCAGCGACGGCTTGATGATGGCGTCCGTCCGATTCCCACAACGCGATGAACAATGCCATCACGAGGAACAAAAGGCCGATGGAAGTGCTGCTGCCTTGCGGCTGCTCGATCGTTTGCGAGTGGTCCATGATGTCGAAGTCTTGAGCGTCAGCAGTGTGGTGAAGGCCCGCCGAATTGGTGCCGGACTCCCACTGAGTACGGCGCGGTCAAAGAGTCGCTGGCCGCCGAGCGCTCCTGCTCGGCAAACCTGAGCTGTTGAGTTATCGGAATTTCGGTCGGTGACGTTCGCCGCAACGCCGGACCGCCGCGCTTTCCGCGCAAGCTGCATAGGAGCGGAACGGTTGTAGCGAGCATGCGGAGGGAGTTGCGGAGTCGGGACTGGTCGCATCTTCGATTGGTGACCGACTGTCCTTTCCACACCACGATGTCCTCGACGCAATGTTCTCGGCCACTGTCTACTCTCCGCTTTCCATTTTTATCCCGGAGACACCATGCATCCTGCTCGTCTCGCTTGGCTCATTGTGGCGCTGCTCGTGCCGGTGGCGTTGCTGAATTACCTCGACCGACAAATGTTGGCAGCGATGAAGTCGTCGATGATGGCGGACATCCCCGACATTCAGTCGAAAGCGAATTGGGGCATCGTGCTAGGAGCCTTTAAGTGGGTTTACGCGGGCCTCAGTCCGATTGGCGGTTATGTTGCGGATCGAGTCAGCAAACGACATGTCATCGCGGGCAGCCTCTTCGTGTGGTCGGTGGTGACTTGGGCGACGAGTCATGTCGACTCGTATCAAGAGTTGTTGTGGGCGCGCGCGATCATGGGCGTTAGCGAGGCGTTCTATATCCCGGCCGCGTTGGCTCTGATCGCCGAGATGCATCCAGGAGCGACTCGATCGCGCGCCGTGGGTTTGCATCAAATGGGCATCTATGCCGGCATCATCTTGGGAGGCTTCTCGGGCTTCGTTGCCGACAACGAGAGTTACGGCTGGCGTTTTGCGTTTGCATGTTGCGGTTGCGTGGGAGTGCTCTACGCCTGGCCGTTGTTCGTGGCGCTGAAGCCAGCCAGCCGCGCCGTGCTCAGTGTTCCAAGCCATGACGGTCTGTTGAAAAACACGTGGAGCCCGATTTCATCGTGCTCTCAACCCCATCAATCCGGTCACGTTGAAAACGTGCCCCACGAAATTCAACAGGCTGCTAATCCTCTTACGGCGATGCGCGAACTCTTTAGCAATCGCAACTTTGTCTTGCTCGTGTTGTGTTTCACGTTGCCTGCGTTGGCCGGTTGGGTTGTGAAGGATTGGATGCCGGACATCCTCAAGGAAAAATTCGAACTCGGTCAGGGTAAGGCTGGAATGTCCGCCGTGCTCTATGTGCAGATTGCCTCAATCATCGGAGTTGGTCTGGGTGGTTGTTTGGCAGACAGCTGGATGCAGCGCACGACGCGCGGACGCATCTATGTCAGTGCCTTGGGCATGTTGTGCTTTCTGCCGGCGCTATATGGCGTCGGCTATGCTGGCAGCCTTGGGGCAGCGATTGGTTTCTTGATCTTGTTCGGGTTGGGATGGGGCTTCTTCGACTGCAACAACATGCCGATTTTGTGTCAGCTTGTGCGGCCCGAGTTGCGAGCGACGGGTTATGGCTTCATGAACCTGATCAGCATCAGTTGCGGCGGTTTTGCTGATTGGGCCTTCGGCGCTTTGCGCGATCATAAGGTGCCGCTGAGCGTGATCTTCGGAGTATTTGCCGGCATCGCTCTACTCTCGGCGGTCTTGATGCTGATGATTCGACCGCGCGAGACGCCTGAGGATCGTGCCGGTTGAGATGAGTAGCAGCCTCTTCGCGCACTTTGTTCGGCGTGGTCTCTTAGAGAAGTCTGGTTATGAAAATTACCAAGCAAAGAAGCGTCTGGATGGGCTGGATGTTCGTGTTGCTGTGTGCCGTGGCCGTACCGATTGTGCGTGCGGCTGATCCGCAACCCAATGCCGCGCGGCAACGATTGCTGGACAAGCTCAGAGAGCGACGCGCGAAGACTCCGCCTGAGAATTCTGTGAAGCCGGCGAACGGAGTCTTATCGCTCACCCATGCTGGGCAGTTGCGGACTTATCGGCTGCATCGACCTCGCGGAGCCGCTGAAGGCCGAGCTATGCCGCTCGTCATCGTGATGCACGGTCTGGGGGCTGATGGCGGTATGACGCAAGCGCTCTCGGGGTTTGATGCCATTGCGGACAAGCACGGCTTTGCCGTCGTCTATCCCGACGGCCTGGGGCGCATGTGGCGTTTTTGGGAGAACCTCGATGGCAAGATTGCCAACGGTTCAACGGACGACGTGGGGTTCATTGCGGCACTCATCGATCAGTTTGTGAAGGAAGGCCTCGTCGATCGGCGGCGCGTGTATGCGACCGGCATTTCTAATGGCGGCTACATGAGCAATCGCCTCGGCTGTTCGTTGTCGGACAAGATTGCCGCGATCGCTCCCGTCGCGGGTTCGATGCTGAAGCTCACGACTGAGCAACTCAGACCGTCACGAGTGATGCCGACCATGACATTTCACGGCACCGCCGATCACATCGTCCAACAGAACGGCACTGATGCGATTACAAAGCTGGGCCTCTCGTTGAGTGCGTCCGAAGTCGCTGCTTGGTGGGCGAAGGCCAATGGCTGCGCAACAGTCCCGCAGACCGAGTCGCTGCCCGACAAAGTCGACGATGGCACGCGCGTGGTGCGGCATACCTATCGCACTGCAAAGGACGAACCGCTGGTGGTCTATTACGAAATCGAAGGCGGCGGTCACACCTGGCCGGGAGGCAACTTTCAGCCAGAGGTTCTGCTGGGCAAGACCTCGAAAGAGATCGTCGCCTCGGAGTTGATCTGGGAGTTCTTCCGACAGCACGCGCTGCCTAACCGCTAACGATAGTATGGTTTGCCTGTGGATATTTTTGGTTCTCGTCGGGGCAGGACGACGTGACCTCAATCAGAGAAAGACATCATGAGCAATCACCTCACTCGTTTATTGGAAGGTCAGACAGCCTTGGTGACCGGAGCCGGTCGTGGGCTCGGTCGAGCGTTTGCTGAAACCCTTGCGAATCTTGGCTGCAAAGTGGGTATTCATGGCATGCGTGAGCACGGCCCGGCGGAGTACGGCGAAGGTTCGACGCTGACTGAAACCGCACGCGAAATTGCCGATCAATACGGCGTGAAGACCTGCCGTGTGCTCGGCGATCTGACGCAGAACGAGCAGGTCAAGCACGTCGCGGCAGCGGTCGCCGAGCAACTGGGGCCGATCGATATTCTCGTGCATAACGCCGGTGGAGATATTGCAGCGGCAGGCGGGAAACCCAATCCCAATGATGCGGTGATGATTAAAGAAGAAGACGTGCGAGCGGTCTTGGATCGCAATCTTCTCAGCACGATTTTTATCTGTCAGCAAGCGGCTCGGCAGATGATGGAACGCAAGTCGGGCCGCATCGTGACGATTAGTTCGATCGCCGCGTTTCAAGGCAATCCCGGTTCGTGCATCTACTCGACCTCCAAAGCCGCCGTCGTCGAATACACCCGCTGCCTTGCTATGCAAATGCGGCCTTACAACATCACGGTGAATAGCATCGCTCCCGGAGATACACGCACCGGTCGATATCTCGGCACACGGCATGTGGATCCGAATCGGCTCGTCACTGAAGGCACGTTGGAACGAGTGGCGCTCGTCGATGAAGTCGCGCGAGTTGTCGAGTTCTTTGCGGGGCCACTGGGACAATTTGTGACCGGGCAAGTGCTTCGCGTGGATGGTGGAACGCAGTGTTGGCCGGCGTAGGCAATTTCGCTCGACAGAATCAGTGGTCGCTTTCTGATCGTGCATCGGCAACGAGTGCTCGTAACTCGGGCTCGAAGCGTGCCAAGCCTTGCTCGACTGTGAAGCGCGGTGCGTATCCAAAGTCGCGTCGCGCTTTGTCGATCCGGTACGAGTGCGAAGAACTCAACTGGGCTGCCAGGAAACGTGTCATCGGCGGTTCACTGTGGAGCCGGAGCAATGTCCAAATGCCTTCCAGAACCGCGCCGATTTGGTAAGCGGCATTGGCTGAGATCCGTTTGCGGACAGGCGGCAAGCCGGCACGAGCCAACAGCATGTTGATCCACTCCCAACAGGGAATCGCTTCGGGTTCATTGATGAAGTACGCCTGACCGCAGACCGGTGAGCCAATCTCCAAAGCTCTCGCCGCTTGCAGATGAGCAGCGGCGACGTTCTCGACATAAGCCATCGAGATCAGATTGCGACCATCACCAACTTGTCGCAGTCGTCCACTCTGAGCACGCCGAATCAAACGCGGAATCAACTGAGTGTCGCGCGGTCCCCAAATCAGATGCGGACGCAGAGCACAGGTCGCGAGACCGGCTTGTCCCGCAGCGGCTAAGATGGCTTGTTCACCGAGCGCTTTCGAGTGCGGGTAATGGCAGGGAAAGCGACTCGGGTAAGGCAGTGATTCGTCGGCGTCGAGATGATCATGGCCGTCGAACACAACACTCGGAGAACTCGTATAGATCAGCTTTCCGACACCATGCTGTTGGCATCCGGCAATGACATGCTGAGTGCCGAGCGTGTTGATGCCATGAAACGTGTCCCACGAACCCCAGATGCCCGGCACTGCGCCCGCATGAAAGACGGCATCTACACCCGCGCAGGCACGAGAGACCGCCGCCGCGTCACGCAGATCACCTTGCTGCACCTCCACGCCTAGTTCATCGAGTCGTTGATAACGACCACGACAGAAGACACGCACGGTGGCCCCGTCAGCCAACAATTGCTCGACGAGATAGAGACCTAAGAACCCACCGCCTCCGGTGACTAATGCCTTCATAAAGGATCCTGCTGCGATTCGATGCCAAAAAGTCTGACGGGAACGTAGTCGGCAGCTTGCTGCACCACGAGGCCTTGCTCCGCCTTCATTCCAAATCCCGACGGGCTACAGTCCTAAACTTGTCATGATCACAGCGATTATTGCCACCTTCCTCAGAGGAGTCCTCGATGACTGGCGACGAACTTAAAGCTCTGCAGAAACCCATCAAGGAGCGCTATCAGACCGAACCCGCTGCGGCTGTGGTGACGATGCGTGCGAGCGGCGAAGTCTTTGTGAATTCGTTGACGTGCCGCGTGCCCACACCGGCTGGAACGCTCGCCGCTGGCTTACATCCCGCTGCTGGCGGCAGTGGTGAGTGGGCGTGCTCGGGAGACATGTTGCTGCAGTCGCTTGTCGCGTGTGCCGGAGTCACGCTGTCGGCGGTCGCGACGGCCATGAGCATTTCCATCCGTCAGGCGACGATTACCGCTGAAGGCGACGTCGACTTCCGAGGTACGCTGGGAGTGTCACGAGAAGTACCGATCGGAGTCAGCAGTCTGCGCGTGAATTTCCAGATTGAGAGCGACGCGACTCTTGAGCAACTCAGTAAGTTGATTCAGCTCACCGAGCGTTACTGCGTCATCTTCCAAACATTGAAGAATCCGCCGAGCGTGTCAGTGACCTTGAACGGCCAATGACGGCACGCTGCTTGTGAAAGCTGTGGGCAATACGGCCTGCTCAGCATGCACGGTCGACTGACACCTGAGGTTCGATGCTGGGACGGTCTCTTGGCGACATGTTCCAGTAGCGTTGGTTGGTACTCAAAATGACACACAGACACGACGAGGCCGCGAGGACTTGCTCATGAAGTTGATGGTGATGTTGCTGGGGGTTGCTGGGCTGATCGGACAAGCGGCAGTCGCGGCCGAAGGGACGCCGTTCAAGCCGGATGACGCGACCTTTCAGAAAGTGGTGAGCCCTTTCCTTAAAGTGCATTGCGCGCGATGTCATGGAGCGACCAAGCAGGAAGGCAATCTGCGCGTCGATCAGCATCTGACAACGCAGTTCCTGGACCCCTCGGTGAAAGAGAAATGGGGCGAGGTCGTCAATGTGCTCAACTCGCACGAGATGCCGCCGGAGAAAGAGCCTCAGCCAAAAGCCGCCGAGGTCGCAAAGGTGGTCGATTGGATTACCGCACAGATGGCTCAGGCGGAGTTAGTGCGTCGCGATGGTGTCATCGTGTTGAGACGGCTGAATCGTGACGAGTATCGGAACACCATCCGCGATTTGGTCGGTGTTGATTTTGATCCAGCGGGGTTTCCCCAAGACCCGTTTTCGGGCGGCTTCGATAACAACGGCAAAGCGTTGACGATGTCGCCGCTGCACACCGAACTGTACTACGAAGCGGCTGGCAAGATTCTGGATCGTGCCTTCGTCGAAGGTTCACAGCCCGAAGCGATCCAGTGGCGATTTGAAGTCGACTCCGGTGACAACGATTCGAACCGCGTGCGCTATGGCAAAAACAACGTCATCGTGAATGGAGGTCGCAACCCGGTGCAGGGTGGTTTCAAGATCCTGCATCATGACTCGTGGGACCGCACGCTCAATGCCCGCGATTTCAAAGTGCCGCATGCGGGGGAGTATGTCATTCGCATTCGCGCGGGTGGCAAAGTTCCTTCACGCGAGGATGTGGTTGCGACCGCCGAAAAGATTCTTAAGAAGCGGTTCGACGAGCAGATGGAGAAGAACCCTAAGGGCGAGCGCTATCACAGAGAGCAGTTGGAACGCGACCTCAACCATTTCAAAAACGATCGCATGTACGACTATGGGCGGCCTCGGTTGAAGCTCACACAGACACTCGGCGGGCAGCCGAAAGTCATTGCAGAGTTCGATGTGCCGAACTCCGTGGAGAAGCCTGGCGTCTATGAGTTCCGCACGCGCTTCACGACCGAGTCGGCGGGTATCACTGTCGAATACGCTTATGCCATTCCGCGCGTGCTGGAGAATTTTTGGTTTCAAGGGCACGACGCCTTCGCGCGGCCTGAGGCTTATGTCGATTGGTTCGAACTCGAAGGCCCGGTCTACGACAGTTGGCCACCGCAGGGTCATACGCAGACCTTGTTCGCATCATCGCAAGCGAAATCTGACGAGCGTGCTTACGCCCGCGAGGTGCTCAGCAAGTTCATGCGGCGCGCGTATCGACGACCGGTGAGCGCTGCTGAGGTCGATTCGAAGCTCAAACTCTTTGAACGTGTGCGGCCTGATGCTTCGTCGTTCGTCCAGGCGATCAAGGCGCCGCTGACCGCAGTGCTCGTGTCGCCTCATTTCTTGTACTTGGCGGAGCCCGCTGACTCGCAAGATGCCTCAGCAATCCGGCGGTTGACGGCTCATGAACTGGCTTCGCGGTTGAGTTATTTCGTGTGGTCATCCATGCCCGATGAAGAACTGTTTCAGCTTGCGGAATCAGGCCGACTGCGTGATGCCCAGACCATGGCTGCGCAGGTCACTCGGTTGTTGAAAGATCCGAAGTCGGATGCCTTCGTGCGGAATTTTGCAGGGCAGTGGCTGGGGCTCCGAGAAGTGGGAGCAAACCCACCGGCATCTGATCTTTATCCGCAGTACGACCGACATCTGGAGGTATCGATCGTTGAAGAGGCACGCGCCTTCTTCGGTGAGATTTTGCACCACGATCTCAGTGTGATGAACTTTGCGAAGTCGGACTTCGTCGTCATCAACGAACGGCTCGCACGGTTTTATGGCGTCCCCAACGTACGCGGAGATAACTTCCGCAAGGTCACTGTTCCTACCGGAGTACATCGCGGTGGGATTGTCACTCAAGCGTCGATGCTCACGATCACTTCAAACGGCACACGCACATCACCGGTGAAGCGTGGTACTTGGGTGTTGAAGAACGTGCTCGGCATTGATCCCGGTCTGCCGGTGGCGAACGCCGGAGATATCGCTCCTAAAGTGCCGGGTCTCGACAAGGCGACTGTGCGGAAACGATTAGAGATTCACCGCGAACTCCCGCAGTGCGCTCGTTGCCATAGCAAGATCGACCCGCTGGGCTTCGCACTCGAAAACTTCAACGCTGCTGGGGAATGGCGCGATCAAGAGGGCTTTGGATACAAAGGTCGCATCGAACGCAACGATCCCAAGATCGATGCTTCTTCGAAATTGCCTGACGGTACCGAGATCAATGGTGTCGATGACTTGCGCAATGAACTCATCAAGAAAGAAGACCTCTTTCTGAACTGTTTGAGCAACAAGCTGTTTACCTACGCGCTGGGGCGAGAATTGGGCGTTGCTGATCAGCCGACCGTGAAAGCCTCGGTAACGCATGTGAAACAGAACGGCTATTCGTTGCGTGCATTGATGCAGTTCATCGTTGCTTCAGAGCCATTCGCGACAAAGTAGTCGAGCAGATCACGCTGTCCGTCATCCTTGTCAGCCACCAGCAATGGGTGGCAAGAGCGTCAGATTGTCATTCTCTTGCAGGGGTGTGTCGCCCGCGTCGGCATGGGGCAGCAAGATGTTGTTGAGCACCAGTAGCAAGCTCGGACGAATGACATTCGGACTAGCAAAAAGATGCGCACGGATGGCGTCACCATGTTGGTCAGCGATCCTCGCCAGCAGCAGCAACGCAGTCGCGCCGTGGTCGAGTTCGAAGTCCTCGCTCGTTCGACCCATGACCGACCGAATTTGAGCGTGATAGAAGACCCGAACTCGCATGGCTGGCTCTCAGAAACAACGTGAGTGAAGCGGCGAAGGGAATATGACGCGACCTTTGAGAATGCCGATCACAAATCACATCAACGTCGCTCAGCAACGGATTCCCTGGATGTCATCGCCATCTCTGCCTGATCTAACCGCAGCACGAACGGCTTATCAAAATAGATTGCGCGGTTCGGGATTTCGCGGTCGCGTTTAAAGCCAGCGTGATAATGCACTCCCTGGAAATGCCAGCGACCGTCATAGAAATAGACGTCAAAGTCGATGTGCATCGGCCCACGCTCGCCATTGCCGACGCCGTGCACCGAGAATGCTTGAGAAGAGATCGGTGTGATGGCCATGACGTCATAAGACTCAAACTTGGGACGAATCTTGCCGATCTGTCCCAGCAACTTCTGGAGTCCCTCTTTGAATTTCGCGCGATCATCGGGATTGCGAAACGCTGGATTGGCATCGATTGCCGCTTGCTCCATCGCTCGGTCAAGACGATTCAACCCCGCTGCATGCACGATGTCAGCCAGTGTGACGAAGTACTTTCTGAGAGACTCTGGAACCGCCTCTTTAGGATCGGCAGCGAGTGTGGGGGACGCGATGAGCAGGACAGCGACCGCTAACGACCGCATAACATCCATTTGCAGCATGAAGGACTCCTGGCAGGGTAGGGGGATGCCTGAATGGCGATGGCGTGATCGAAGAATACACTGTCGTCACCGAAGGCAAGCTTGCTCGACGCAGTTCAGAGCCGACAAGTAGACATGGTGGGGCCGGTATTCACTCTGGTTCTGACCAATGCTATCGAGCCACTCAGTCACGTGTTGGTAATACTTTGCACCTCTTCCAGTCTCTTCAAGTTCAGTAATCGCATGTTGTCACCCATCTTCAACCACTTTGCGCTGCAGGCGGCTTTACTGTGGCAAGTCCGAGTCGCGGTTGGACTAGGGTTCGTGCTTGTTTTAAGCGTCCTACTGATGCTGATCCTTGGTGCGGCTGGTGACAGTGCCGCAGCGAGTGCTCTACGTGGACTCACATGGCTTTTGCTGGCCGGACTGATCTGCGATGGCTTCGCATTAGTCGTCACGACCGCGTTGGCGGTCATCCGATTGTTGGAGGATCGGAAATCAGGCACGGACAAGCCCCTTGATGAATCGTTGCGGAGCTAACCGCGCATGCCGATCAAGTTTCGCTGCCAACATTGCCGCCAGTTCTTAGGCATTTCGCGTGATCGCGCGGGTGATATCTTCGATTGCCCGACCTGCGGGCGCAGTCTGCGCGTACCGGATCTGGATGGCTCTGTTCGCCCGCTGCCTAAGGTGAAGATGAATTTGGCAGACAGCGAATTGCGGAAGGCTCTCAATGAACTGGCGGATCTCGATCAGTCGTCGGCTCAATCTGCCGGCGATGCGATCGAGTTCGACGCACTCGACGAGGGTGGATGCAGCACGCAACCAAAGCCAGACGGACGTCCCGAGATTATCCCGGTGGTGCCACAACCAGCTCCCAAACCGATCGAACTGCAGCCCATCGTGCCATTGGTGCGTGAACCGCAACACGTCGCAGGGCGCGGCACACAACACAGCGATGGTGCTTGGAAAGCAGTTGTCGAACTGGCGGAAGGCGATTCGTCGGAATCGCTCGTGCCGCAAGCTGAACCGCAGCTTGAGGGCTTATCGCCAAGCCTCAAACACGCTGTTGCTCCCAGCGTGTCGCACGGAAAAAACGTGGAACTCGGACCTTCATTTTGGTTCGCGGTTGTGGGAGCGTTGGCCGCCGTCTTCACTGTTGGATTTTGGACCGGTCGCCTGACGGTGAGTTCGCCGATTGTTCCCGTTCAGAAGAGCGAACAGGTTCAGGCTGAGCCACCTAGCAAGTCAGAGCAGCTCGCGACGAATCAACTCGCGACCAGCATTCGTGGTCGTATTACTTACCGCCCCGAGGCGGGAGCAAATAAGCCTGATCGCGGCGCGCGAGTCATCGCTTTGCCGCTCGACTGGGCGGGGAAAGCGAAGCTGCAAACAATCGGTTTTCGCGGGGCCGACTCGGCGGAAGATCAACGCATCGCTCGCGCGAGCCTACAAGCGATGGGCGGTGACCTCGCGGTGACCGACGAGTCCGGTGAGTTCTCGTTGTCGCTCCAATCCGGCGGTCAGTTCTTACTGGTGGTGCTCTCCGGTTCGATGCCGCGTCCCGATGCGGACGACACGCAGTCCGCGCAGCAGCAACTCAGCCCTTACTTTGATCGCCCTCAGCAATTGCTCGGTAAGGTGATGGTCCACGTCGAGCGGATGAGTTGGTCCGGCGACAGCGCGCAACCGTGGGATCACGTCTTCCAGCGTGGCTAATCAATGCGGAGCGATCATGGCTGACGATCTCTGCTCGTGAGAGAACGCGATGTGATGGACGCGGCGATTCGTCGGTCTGAGCCCCGTAAATCGGCAAATCATCTGGACCAATAAACGACAAGGACCGACGCGGCGAGCGGGAACAATGACGGCTTCATAGCCATATCAGTCCCGCTTGTCTCATCGGTCCTATCGGTGATTTGATCGTGAGGCTATCTCTTAGAACTCACGCTTGGTCGTAATGCCTGGCATGGGAATTGGGTAACGACCATCGGCATTCGCGACGAGCGGTGACGGGCCGTCGAGCGTCAGCTTGTCGACACTCACTCCGGTGTCCTTATTGACGCCAAGTTCATGCTCATGATTCAAGGCATCGTCGTAGGTGACAATCTTGCCTGTGTGGCAGGACATGCGCCCCATCGCAGTGACTAGGCTGGCTTTCACACCGCGTTCGACTTCGTTGTAGGGCTTGTTGTTGCGGATCGCGTCGATCAGATGATCCCATTCGAGCTGATACGGATTCGGCTCGTTGGGACCAAACTGCCAACTGATTTCGTCGTTCGCAAAGCGTTGCGCCTTGAAGGTCCGAGCCTTCGACGGAGCGTGACCCGATTGCGAAATGACCGCTGAGCCCTTGGTGCCGTGGCAGTAACTCGCGAACTCCGTTTGGCAATTCGGCATGCCGCGACCTTCGAGCATAAGCTTTGTGCCATCGGCAAAGGTGTACTCGACGGTGTAGCTATCGAAGTTCTGATCAACATAGTCGCCACGGAAGTGACGTCCGCCATACCCCTTGGCTTCGACCGGCCAGGCGTCCTTCATCCAGCAGCATTCGTCAATGTTGTGAATCAAGAAGTCGCTGAAGCCACCACCAGAGGCCCACAAGAACGCATGGAAGTTACGAATTTGATATTCGAGTTCCGTCTTGTGTTTGGTGGGATCCCATTTATTCGCGAACGCTGAACCTGTGGGACCGCTCACGCGATAAGCACGCAGCAACACAAGGTCGCCGATCTGGCCGTCCTTGATGCGATTGAAGAGTTCGCCGCGGGCCGCACAGTGACGGCACATCAAACCGACACCGACTTTCAGGTTCTTTGCTTTCGCTTTTTCGTTCAGTTCGAGCATGCGGCGGCTGGATGGGCCGTCGACGGTGACAGGCTTCTCCATGAAGACGTTAAGGCCTTTTGAAATTGCATAGGTGTAATGCACCCAACGAAAGGCCGGTGGTGTGGTGAGAATTACCACATCGCCAGGCTTCAGCGAATCCATGGCGTTCTTATAAGCATCGAAGCCCACGAACTTGCGATCGTCGCTGACATCGACTTTCTCTTTGAACTGAGTCGAGACCGCGCGATGTGCACCATCGAGTCGATCCTTATAGGCATCCGCCATGGCCACTAGTTTCACCGGACCGCTGGTCGTCGAGAGAGCGTTAGCCATTGCTCCCGAGCCACGACCACCACAGCCGACGATCGCGACTTGCACCACGTCGTCACCGGCGGCGTAGACATGATTCGGAATGGCGACACCAGCCAAAGCCGACGCCGCAGCGACGCGACTGGTCGTCTTGATCATGTCGCGGCGATTCAGGCCGCTGGTGTCTGGAGTCGAATTGGTGTCGCTCATGTTGAAACTCCCTCTCGTCGAATGAATGAAGATGGTCACGACTACTGATTTGCTGGAGTCCTGTCGCCCGCGACTCCATCAAGAACGGGTCAAACTCTACTTAAGCTTCGCGATGGGCAGTAGGCAGCCGACCGAATCGCTACGAACAAGTTCTTCAGCGTGCGGCGCGCTTGTAACTCCTCGCAGACTCGGGAACCTATTAGCTCTGTCCTTGCTCGTTGCCTAACCTCATCAGGAATTCTTAGTCATGAAGTCCGCTGTCACGATCAGCTTGGTGCCAGAATCCGCCGGTGGTCCATTTGTGTTTTGGCATGATCTGGATGCGAGCATGCAACAAGCCGCAGAATTGGGGTTTGATGCCGTCGAGATTTTCGCGCCCGCTCCAGAAGTCTTAAGTGATCCGTCGATCGGCGCGCTGCTCGCCAAGTATCGACTGAGCTTGGCGGCAGTCGGCACGGGAGCCGGGATGGTGAAGCACAAGCTGTCTCTTACCAGTCCCGATGTCATGATTCGCGAAAAGGCCCGCGAGTTCATTCGTGACATCGTCAACGCGGGGGGCCGCTATGGAGCGCCAGCCATCATTGGTTCGATGCAGGGCCGTTGGAGTGAAACCGTCGACAAACCCACCGCTTTGCGATGGCTCGGCGAGAGTTTGGTGGACCTCGGCCAGGCGGCGAATCAGCACGGTGTGCCGCTGATCTATGAACCTCTCAATCGCTACGAGACGAACCTCATCACGACGATGGCTGACGGTGTCACGTTTTTGAAGAGCCTGCCAACGAACAACGTCAAACTGCTCGCCGACTTGTTCCACATGAATATCGAAGAGACCAACGTGGCCGATGGTCTCCGTGCGGGCGGTTCGTTCATTGGCCATGTTCACTTTGTCGACTCGAACCGCCGGGCTGTCGGTTGTGGACATACCGACTTCGCTCCGATCATGCAGGCTCTCCGTGACATTCATTACTCGGGCTATTTGTCTGCCGAATGCTTCGCCTACCCCAATTCGACCGAAGCCGCGCGGCTTACGGTCGACGGATATCGGCGCCTGACAAAATAACGCAGGTCGGTGAAGTCGGCTGTTCGTAGATGGATTACGCCTTGCGAATCTTCTCGCGGCCATCCTTCACATTCTTGGTCGCGTTGCGTGTATCGAGCACGAACTGCGAGTGCTTCACGATGAAGCCGTAGTCATAGGCCGAGTGGTCCGTTGCAATTAAAATGACATCTTGAGAGGCGAGGAACTCGGGAGTGAGTTGCTGACTCTCCATCGCCGGCAAGTTGTGATGTCGCATCTTTGGCAATTTCGGAACGTGCGGGTCGTTGTAGGTAAGCTCGGCACCTCGCGCGAGGAGATGCTCCATCAAGACGAACGACGGGCTCTCGCGCGGATCGTCGACATCCTTCTTATAGGCCGCTCCGAGCAAGCACACTTTGCTGCCCTTCAGCGCCTTGCCTTGATCGTTGAGGAACTCCATCAGCCGCGTGATGACGTACTCGGGCATGCGTTGATTCACTTCGCCCGCGAGTTCGATGAACCGCGTCGTCAGCCCGTAGCGCCGCGCCAGCCATGTGAGATAGAACGGGTCGATCGGGATGCAGTGACCGCCGAGTCCCGGTCCCGGATAGAACGCCTGATAGCCGAACGGCTTCGTCTTCGCGGCGTCGATGACTTCCCAGACATCGATGCCCATACGGTCGTAGAGCATCTTCAGCTCGTTCACGAGCGCGATATTCACGGCGCGGTACGTGTTTTCGAGGATCTTGCAGGCTTCAGCGACTTCCGCCGTCGAGACTCGAATGACCTGCACGATGGCCGCTGAGTAGAGCGACTCCGCGAGATCACCGCTGACCTTATCAATGCCGCCGACAACCTTCGGAATGATCGCCGCCGAGAACTTCGGATTACCCGGATCTTCTCGCTCGGGACTAAACGCGAGGAAGTAATCAGTGCCGAGCTTGAGTCCCGTCTTATCGAGGATCGGCTGACACACATCGCGCGTCGTCGTCGGATAGGTCGTGCTTTCGAGGATGACGAGCTGACCCGGACGCAGTGTCTTCGCGATCGACTCAGTCGAGCCTTCGACATAACTGAGATCCGGATCGCGCGTGTCGTTGAGCGGCGTCGGCACGGCGATGATGAGGCAGTCGGCTTCCTTGAGCCGAGCGAAGTCCGAGGTCGGTTCGAACTTCCCTTCCTTGATCAAGCTCGCGATGAACTGAGCGTCGATGTGTTTGATGTAGCTCTGCCCGGCTTTGAGCATGTCGACCTTCTTCTGGTCGATGTCAAAGCCCATCGTGCGAAAGCCGGCCTTCACGAACGCCGACATCAGCGGCAGACCGACATACCCGAGTCCAATGATTCCGACGACTGCCGACTTGTTGCGAATCGCCTCTGCGAGTGCCTGACTCATTTCGATACCCATCCCTGAAAATGCCGTGTGCTGGTGAGTCGGTCAGGACTCCGTGGCGCTGACCCCTCGGCAAAACGGCGGGACTGTAGAGAGGCCTGAAAACTGAGGCAATTCGCGTTTTCAATGGGTTAGCAGGGCACGCAGTGCAATTCGCGGGAAGAGGCAGCTCACCGCAGTTTCGCGACCGTGAAGTCGATCGCGTTGACGAGTCGGTCGATCTCTTCACGCGTGTTGTAGAAAGCGAAGCTCGCACGCACTGAGTTCTCGATCTTCAAGATCTGATGCAGAGGCATTGTGCAATGGTGCCCATGTCGCACAAACACGCCTTTGCTGTTGAGCCACTCGGCAAGGTCGTAGGACGACGCCCCTTCGATCGTGAAGGCGCAGATCGCCCCTTTGTGCTCGATGGCTGGGCCATGAATCGTCAGGCCAGGAATGCACTGCAAACGTTCGGTGGCATAGGCCAACAATTCGACTTCGTATGCGTGAATCCGCTCGAAACCGAGGCTCTTCACGTAGTCGATCGCCGTGCCGAGCGCGATTGCTTGCACAATCGGCAACGTGCCTGCTTCAAACTTGGCGGGTGGGTCCGAGTACGTTGAATGCGTCTGGAAGACTTGCGCAATCATGTGCCCACCACCCATGAAGGGGTTCATCGTGTCCAACAACTCGCGACGTCCGTAAAACACGCCGACGCCACTGGGGCCGAAGAGCTTGTGCCCCGACAGCGACAAGAAGTCGATGCCATCCGCGACGACCGAAACCGGTTGATGAGGTACCGACTGAGCAGCATCGACATGGATGAGCGCTCCCACGTCGTGGGCTCGCTGAGCCAACTCGGCAATTGGATTGATCGTCCCGAGTACGTTCGACATGCCGGTTACGGACAGCAATTTCGTGCGGCGGGTCAGCAGATCGTCGAGCCGACTGAGATCGAGTCGCCGGTCTGCGGTGATCGGCAACCACTTCAGGGTCGCACCGCGTTCCGCGCAGATCATCTGCCACGGGACGATGTTGGCATGATGCTCCATCTCGGTGATCAACACTTCGTCGCCTGGGCCGAGGAATTTGCTGCCCCAACCGCGTGCCAACAGGTTGATCGACATCGTCGTGCCTGCAGTGAACACGATTTCTTCACTGCTTGCTGCCCCCAAGAAGGCCGCGACTTTCGCACGGCAACCTTCGAGTTCCTCATCGACCCGTGCACCAAACTCGTAGACCCCGCGATATGCATTCGCATAGTAGGTCTCTTCGACTTCGCGCTCTTTCTCGATGACGCAACGCGGCTTCTGAGCACTTGCCGCACTATCCAGAAATACGGGCAACGTCCCCTGGCGATATCGCCCGGATTCGAACGGGCGCAGCAAGATTGGGAAGTCGTCACGGACGGTGTGGACATCCCAATGGTCAATGGTCGTGCTCATGAAGACTCTGCAATCACGTTTCGTCGTCACCTGTGTTGGAGATGGCGGATCTCCAACGGTGTCCGACGTCTGCTCAACGACGTTTCTTCTGAAGAAAAAAGGACGCTGCGTCGGCGCGGCGTCCTTAAGTTACCTGGCGATCTCATCATGGGTTGGCTTAGTGCCCCACTAAGGCCGTGAGGGCAATATTTCGAACGCGCTTCACCATCCCGGATAAGCCATTTCGCCGCGCCATACTCAAATGCTTGTTCAATCCGAGCCGCGTGAAAATGGCTTCGATGTTTGTATCGAGGATTTCCCGCGCGGGCTTGCCCGAGTATGCCAGCAGCACCACTGCGACGAGTCCCTTCACGATCTTGGCGTCACTATCAGCCATCAGTTCAATCGTACGCTCGGGTTGGTCCGAGATCTCCGCTGCCATCCATACATTGCTTTGACAGCCATGCACGCGCGTCTCTTCGTTTTTTGACTCCAGCGGCATCTCGGGCAGATCGTCACCCAAGTCCATGAGATACTCGCATTTCGACTCCCAATCACCGAGGTCGTCGAATTCCTCGATCAAGTCTTCCAGAGTCATGGATAAAGCCAAGCTCACGATGGGTTTCTCCAGCAGGGTCCGTCTTCGGCAGTTTTCACAGTATCGCTTGCGGAAAATGGCGAAATCAGCGGCGGCATTCTAGGCACACGTCCTCGTCCCGCAATTCGCCGCCCAGAAAATGTCGCGAGTCATGCCGACCGTCGTCCGATTTTGCAGTCAAAAGTGTCCCAAACCGCTCGGCGTCGTGTCTTCTTATCGCTGACAAGCATTACGAAATGATGGCATTTGAATCGTTTCGAACGAATCTGCTCTGGATTTCAGAAGCGAGCTCCAGGTCATCACAACGGGAGATTCAATTCGCGCCGCAGCAGCGCGGCCGTCATTTCGCCGAGGAATGCCAGGATCACTCCCACGAACAGGACACCCGTCGCCGCCTGCGTGTTGCGGTACTTCATGATGCGCCACACCATCGCCGAGACGAGCAGTTGTCCGCCACTGCCTCCCAAGAGATCGAGGCTGAGCCAAACGGCATGTGTGCTCGACCATTCGCCAGCGGACTTGGCATGCGCCAGCGGCGAGAACAGCGTCAGTCCGGTCACAGAAAGTACCAAGCGAACCATCGCAGCGACTCCGAGCAAGCCGTTGACTTGATTCAGCGGCGACGTCGACATCGTGGGCGCGGTGAGATACCAGTGACCGAGCAGCATACCCGCGACGGCGCTGCCCGAAACTGCGCCAATCGCCAGTTCAGAGACTCCGAACAGCATGCCTCGTGTGGTTGAAAGTTGCTCCGTCGAAACGCTGCCAAGCAACGCCGCCAGTCCTGCCAAGGCGCATGTCAGCAATGCCAGTCGTGTTGCTGCGACGCGTCGCTCAAGTGTCCATAACACCGAGGCCACAAACGATGTAAAGGCGACGCCCATTGCCAACGCTTGCAACGCGGCGAGTGGCAACACAGCGGTTGCTCCGTCGAGCGTCGCCATCAAATGACCAACCGACATGGCGGCCAGCACAGCGAGTCCCAGCGTCACCAGATTCTGGATGCGAAAGAAGCCTGAGGTGACTTGTGCTCGCGGCATCAAGCACCAAACCAGCGACAAACCAAAGATCAGACGGAAAGCAAACTGAGTAATCATCAAACTATCAGGGCAAGGAGTCGCGTCGCGGGGTCAGACAATGCTTCCGCTCGGATTGCGGGCGCGGTGGGGCGAGAACGTAGCGGATCAAAATCCGCACGGGTATTCTCGCGTCGCTGCTCCGATTACTCCCAGTGGACTCCGTTATGGCACCGCGTCCGAGCATTCGAGTTCTGCTCGTTGAAGACAGTCCGACCGATGCGGATCTTCTCGCGATCGCGCTGGAAGACATTGCCTCGGCCAGCTTTGAGATTGACACCGTCGAGACGCTGGCCGCAGGTCAACAACGACTCTCTGAGCATCCTTATGATGTCGTGCTGCTCGATCTGAATCTCCCAGATAGCTATGGCGTTGAGACCTGTGAACGAGCACACCAAGCTGCGCCTTTGGTGCCGATCATCGTACTCACAGGTTTGGCCGATGAAGAACGCGCTCTCGCCGCCTTCAAAGTGGGAGCGCAGGACTATTTAGTCAAAGGCTTGTGCGACGGGCCGCTGTTGGCGCGTGCGATTCGATATGCCATTGAACGACAAGCTTCGAATGACCGCGTGCGTCAAGCAGACGAGCGTTTGCGGCTCATCTCTGAGCAGTTGCCCGCCGTCATTTGGACGATTGATGTGGGCATGCGTTTCACTGCGCCGACGACACACTGCCTCATGAATGGAGACGAAGGGCAGGCGCACGTCGGAGCAGATTTTGGCGAGTGGTGTGCCCGACATGAAATCCCGCCATCGCTGTTGGTTGCGCACGGGCAGGGTTTGCGAGGGCAGTCGGGGTCGCTCGATGTGAGTTGGCGGCATCGATCATACGCCGTGCAAGTTGAACCACTGCGAGACTCTGCCGGAGTCATCATTGGGGCGATTGGGCTGTCGTTCGATGTCAGTCAGCAACGTCGCATGCGCGAGGAACTCAATGCTGCGAGGCAAGTACAACAAGCACTCTTCCCACATGCCGCGCCACAGCTGCCTCATTTTGATATCGCGGGCAAAGTTTTCCCCGCTGAGGAGACCGCCGGTGATTGTTTTGACTTCATGCCGATGCGGCACGGCTGGACCGGCTTGGTTGTCGGAGATGTCGCCGGTCACGGGCTGGGACCAGCGTTGCTGATGGCGGAACTCCGAGCCTATCTGCGCTTGCTTGCGACTCTGCATGAGGATGTGTCGCAGATTCTCATGACCGCGAATCGACTGATATCGTCGGACCTGGAAGATCAACGCTTTGTGACATTGTTTTTCGGACGTCTGCATGCCGAATCTCGACGTTTTGAATATGCGTCCGCTGGTCATCCGGCGTTTGTAATCCGTGACTCTGGAGCGGCAGAGACGCTGGAGAGCACCGGCTTGCCGCTAGGTTTGTTTGCCGATTGCCCGATTGAACTTGGTTCCAGTGTCACCCTCCATCCGGGAGACATCTTGCTCTTACCAACCGACGGCATTCAGGAAGCTCAGAACACTCACCGCAAGATGTTTGGCATCGACCGGATGCTCAGTTTCGTGCATGCACATCGCCATGAATCTGCTGCGGCGCTGATCGATGGTCTGCGCGAAGCGATTGCTGAGTTCACGGGTTGTCGAGCGTTGAACGACGATACGACTGCCATCATTGCGCGAGCGTTGTGACGGGAGTGGTCCCTTCAAACGCAAAGAGGCTCGCATTTGGCGAGCCCCCTAAAAAGCCAAGACCGCCGCAGATTCCCGCAATCTACGACGGCCTGGCACCCCGTTTCGAATTCGAGTTCCTCATTTGAGTCGGTGAGCCGACTCGTCAGAGGCCTCGTGACTAATCCAACTCGACGCCGAGCAACTGCTCTTCTTCTTCGAAGATGATGATTCGCGGCGTGACCATCAGCATCAGGCTTTCAGTCTCGCGACCGACGCCTGAGTTCTTAAACAACCGGCTGATGTAGGGAATCTTGTTGAGGATCGGCACGCCGGTCATGTTGCGGCCTTCTCGCAAACGCTTGATGCCGCCGAGCAACACCGTGCCACCGTCTGGGACGGTAACCACGGTCGAGACGCTGATGGTCTCGATGATCGGCTGTTGCAAAGTTGTGGCACCTAAACCAGCACCGCCCTGTTGGCCTTGCTGACCTTGTTGGCCTTGGCCTTGTTGACCACCACCACCAAAGCCGCCCTGTTGACCGCCGAAGCCACCGATACCGCCGAAGCCCATCATTGGGTTCATCTGATTTGGAGTCGCTGACACCAAGTCTGATCCCGAGAGTCCTCGGCCAAAGCGACCCAGCTTCGAGCTGTTCATGGCCTGCATCAACGGGCCGCCACCAATTCCGCCGAAGCCGAATTGACCACCACCGAAACCACCGCCTTGCTGTCCACCAAAGCCACCTTGCTGACCGCCACCAAAGCCTTGCTGACCTTGTTGTCCTTGCTGACCGCCACCTTGAGCCCCTGTTTGGAAGGCGAAGGTTTGAATTTCGATCAGGTTGTTGAACTGTGGGGCGAGACCCAATCGAACGAAGCGTCGATCAGCAGACACCACGGCTGACACTTGCAGTTGGATACCGTCAGAGATCTGTGAGATGACCGGAGTCAAACCGACCGAGAAGGCACCGACGGTTGGTTGTAGCGATGCAACGAACGGTCGTTGTGTGGCATCGACAATCGTCGCGGTCCCGCCGTTGTAGAGCGTGACCTTAGGGGCAAAGAGCAAGTTGGCTCGCTCGTCGCCTTGAGCAGCTTGGATGAAGAAGAAGGTTTCGATGTCGCTCAGGATTGCGAGACCCACTTGGATACCAGCGTTCGGTTGGAAGCCACCAAAGTCCGGCACACCCAGTTCGAACGAGCCTTGGCGGAAGGCTAGATCGAGGTCGTTCGTGAATTGAGCATTCGAGTCTTGCAGGCCGATGATCGTGCCGCGGCCCCAGTCGTCTCGTTCCACCAAGTTCCTTCGGGGTTGTTGTTGGAAGGTGAGACTCGTCGTGGCCGCCTGGCCTTGTTGGTTCTGCTGACCTTGTTGGCCTTGCTGACCTTGCTGCTGTTGGCCTTGCTGCGTGCCGCTGCCGATGACCGAACCGAATGGCGGCAGAGGATTGCCGGGACCGCCCGAGCCCTGCTGGTTCTGCTGACCACCTTGGCCACCTTGTTGACCACCAGCGCCAGTCGAGTTGCCATCGAAGAACGGACCACCGATCGTGTCTTGGAAGTCGAAGTCGAAGTCGACACCGATACGTTCGAAGAACCGATCACTGACGTTGATCAGCCGCACTTCGATCGTGATCTGCAAATCTTGCAGGCGTCGGAGTTGCTCAAGCAGATCAATGATTTCTTGATGCACTTGCTGAGTTTGGCGGATGACCAAGCTCAAGGTTGTTTCGTTCGATCGAATCGTTCCATGGCCACCAACTTCGGACCATGAGTCCGGTTCAACAACCGAGGTGATCAAGTCCACGAGCGTGTTGAAGTCGTACTGCTGACCGGCACCGTTGAGGCTGACTTCCGGCGAGTTGCCATTCTGGAAGCCGACCGCATTGAGACCGCCGTTCTGGACATCGAACATGCCCTTGTTGCGTGGGATGTTGGTCGCCGGATTGACACTCATCACACCACTGTTGACGCCTTGCGGCATCACGGCACTTGGCGGGTGATCGGTCACATGACGCATCGAAACCACCAGGTCCGCGACGGGATAAGCCGCCGCAACCAACTTGCCTTGCTGCTTGACGCGACTGGTAATCTTGAGTGCGTCATCTTCGATGCTGTAGCCCAAATGCAGTGGTTCCAGCAGCAGCTTCAACGCACTCTTCACCGAGATGTTGTCGACTTCGATCGAGACTTGAGTGTTGGTTGTGACACCCTCTTCTTCGAGTCCAGTTGGGTCGATCACGACGTTGATGTCTGCCGCAGACTTGATGTACCGCACGACGTTGATCAGCGATTCGTTTTCGTAGTTGAGTGAGACTTTCTTACTGAGACTGTCTTCAATCCGCTTCTCGTCTTCCGAGCGATTTCGCAGATTGGTTTGACTGTTCTTGAGACGTCGCTTGGAGAACTCATCCCAGTCCTTGCGGAATTTCACAGGATTCGCGTCATTCGGGATGCCGTAAGCAAGAGCTCGTTCGACATCGTTAAGAGCTTCCCACGTGGCGCCTTCCTTCACGTCTCGCAACTTGTCGTTGCTGTCGTTGCGATAAGCAAAGCGCGACTTCAACTCCATCTCGATGGCAACCGGATTCTCCGGATCAAGCGTGCGAGCTTGTTTCGCGACGACATGTGCTTGAGCGTAGTCGTGGGCCTTGTAGAGCTTGTTGAAGTCATCCACGAGAGCCGCGAATTCCTTGCGGATACGAACTTGCGTTTCGCGTTCCTTCGCGACGCTGTTCTTGACCTCGGCGTTCCGCTTCTCCAGTTCGAGGATCGGTGCCTTCTGCGCCATCAAGCCCTCAACCGAACCGCGAGTGCGGCGGAGTTGCGAGACGAGCGAGGCGACTCGCTGCTTGTCGAAGCCCGAGTTCTCGACATCGGCCATCGCCTTATCCAACACTTCGACGGCTTCATCCGGTCGCTTCTCGCGGAGCGTATCCGCTCGCAAGATCGCGTTCAGAACTTCCGCTCGTAGACGATCGAACTTGAGCGCGTCTTGCTGTTCGGCTTCGTTGATCGGGCGAGCGTTGTCGAACTCGCCGGTCGCTGGTCCGCCCTCAGCTTGAGCAGACGCCAGTTGGATGTTTCCGTTCTTGCGTGGAGCCAGTTCTCGCAGGTAGTCCTGCATACGTTGAGCTTTGAATGAATCAAGCTTCTGCCCCGATTGAGCGGCTGCCAGGAAGGCTTGATAGGCCCGTGTGCGGTCGCCCTTACGGAGATATGTCTCACCTTGACGGAAGAGATCATTCGCCGTTGCTCCCGAAGGATGGATGGGCGAAGTGCCCTCGTCGCTGAAGGCTCCCACGGCAGGAGTGACTGCGGAGCGAGCTGCGTTACCGGTGTTGAATCGACCGGGTTCAGCAACCGCGACGCTGGAACCAAGTCCTTGTTGCTGAGCCATCGCCTCGCCGAGTGCCTGCAGAACCAGTTCTGGTCGGTCATCTCGCGGCGAGAAGGTGAGATCCATGTCGCGAACGTATTCGGCCTTTTGCTTGGCCGATTGCCAGCGACCCGATCGCAAATCGGTTCGAGCTTGAGCCAACAAGTTGCGAGCTTGCTCGTACGCGCCTGAAGTTTGAGATGCAACGGGTTGCTCGTCCTCAGCCCCCGGCACAGGCAACACATCGGTCACGTCATTGCGACTGGCGACGGTGGGTGTAGCCGATTGACCGCCGGGTTGTCCCGCTTGCGTCTTTGACGCAGGGCCGGGACTTGGTTCGACGGGTGCGAACGCGTTGTTGACGAGTTGCATGTCGTCTTCGAGGGCGTTCTTAGTGTTGCGTTCCAGACGCGCTACTTCAGCGAGAATGTGGCTTGGCTGATCAGCGAAGAGATCGAAAGTGGCGTTGAGTTCATCGGCCGCTTGAGCTTTGGCTTTTGCGCCAGCCAAGTTGCCTTGCTTCAACAATTGCCGTGCTTCCGCAGTCAGCTGATTTGCTTGCTGCAATCGCTGCTTGGCGACAGCACTGGCCGTCGCGTCGGGCTTGTTGCGTGTCGCACCAACAGAATCCGGTAAGGCCGGAGCGCTGTCGACGAGTTGAGTTCCAAACGGGTTGTCGTCTCTTGATGCCGATCCGCCTGGCACCTGAGTCGCCTTGCTGTTGAGCCGCTCGATATCAGCCAACACAACTTCGGGTCGTTCATCAAACAGTTCAAAGGTTGACTCGTACATCTGAGCTTCTGAAGCCAGTTCGCGAGCGCGATCGAGATCCCCTTGGGCCATTGCCGTCTTGGCATCAGTCAACAGTTTCTGAGCATGAGCTCGTTTCTGTCCCGCTGCGACTTGGGCTTCTGTTCCAGGGCCGAATGGCTTGCCTTTCGAGCCTCCGCTGTTGGTGAGCGTTGTCGGATCGCCGCCACGAGTCAGCGTGACACTGCCCGAGAGGCGATCGACTTCTTTCAACACCAACTCTGGTCGATCGTCGAAGATCTTGTAGGTCAGACCGAGAGCCTGAGCCTTGAGGGCTGAGCCACGAGCTTCGTCATAAGCTCCCTCACGCAATTGCTGGCGAGCTTGAGCGAGTAGTTGATTCGCATACTCACGATCGCTGATGGAGCCCTTGCTTGTACCGGCTTTCGGAGTCGGCACGGGTTCCTCAGTGAAATCTGACAGTACCGCAGCCTTTGCCCCATTGGTGGTGTGGCGTTGCGCAACCACTGGCGCTGGCTCCGCGTCCTCGAAGGGATCGATGGCGGCGGGCTTGGCGCTGGGTTTCTTCACCGGCGTTGCGTCGACCAGGTTGGCACCGGCTTCGGCGGCACGACGTTGGCGTCGTTC
>Ga0172376_10000563_pt1 | contig 47615 bp, 45 predicted proteins | sample Lak35m_FD_121114 | JGI IMG/M metagenome (GOLD analysis project Ga0172376, IMG submission 121114) | Freshwater microbial communities from Kabuno Bay, South-Kivu, Congo - kab_092012_35m | ecosystem: Environmental > Aquatic > Freshwater > Lake | place: Democratic Republic of the Congo: South-Kivu...
CCTTTTGGTCGCGGTTATACTCGTGATGGCTCTTTTAACTTCAATAAAGAGGGCACGCTCATTACTGGTGACAGTCACCCCGTTCTTGGCTTTCGAGCTGATGAAAAGGGAACGATCACCAACAAAATTGAGCCAATCAAACTTGGCAATATAACAATTCCAGCGAAAGCAACTCAAGATGCTGTCATAAGCATGAACTTGGATACAAGAGAAAATGTGCAGCAATTTGATATTACTAATCCTGATAAAACTGCCAATTACTCTAATACGTTAACGGTTTATGACAACGTTGGTACTCCTCGCCTTGTGACTATGTATTACAATAAGGCCGATAACAATGTATGGGAATATCATGCAGTTGTTGATGGTCGCGATGCTCAGGGTGGGAAAGAAGGTCAGTTGGTTGAGATGGCCACTGGTAAATTGGTGTTCAATGACAAAGGTGTTTTACAAGAAGAAACGGAAGGAAAAAATGCCTTCAACTTCAATAAAGGTGCGGCCCAAGGTCAGAAAATTAAATTTGACTGGGGTAAATCAATTAAAGAGGGTGGCGATGGTTTGGATGCTTCGACTCAGTTTGGTTCGAAGTCAACTGTGGCACGCCATACACAAAATGGTTACTCTGCTGCGACACTGACCTCATTGTCATTCAATGACAACGGTATTTTAACTGCGGTTTACGATAACGGTGAAAGCCGCGATATCGCTCAAATTGCTGTTGGTAAATTTGAAAACAACGAAGGTCTATTCAAAATTGGTAAGAACTTGTTTAAAGAATCCAAAAGATCTGGACAGGCCGCTGTAGGCAAACCTCAAGAAGGTGGCCGTGGTGAAGTTCTTTCTAAATCTTTGGAACTTTCGAACGTAGATATTGCCGGCGAGTTTGTGTCGATGATGGGTGCACAAAGAAACTTTACCGCCAACGCGAAAACACTGACCGCAGCAGACCAAATGTTGCAGGAAGTGTTGAACGTAAAACGTTAATCTTAGTACTTTAATCTAATTCATTCCCCGGTATACTGTATCCTGTATACCGTCTACCGGGGAACTTTTCCCACTCCATGAATGAAACAATTCTCCACAATAAAATCTACTTTCTACGGAATACCGACTACGGCTTATCGCCGTCTTTGCCAATGGCTTCGACCGGACATAATTCTAATGCTTGATTGCATAATTCAATATCGGCAGCTGATTTTGGCTGCGCTTGAACGTAGGCATGGCCGTCAACATCGTTCATTTTAAAAAAATTAGGGGCTTCGACGACGCAGGCATCGCAAGCGATACATTGGTCGTCGACATAGAATTGCCCGGGAGCATTTTCTTTCCACTTATTTTTTTTACTGGCCATGAATAGGACTTACTATAAAAAAACGGTCAATTATGAATTGAGAACATCGCGATAAACTTTTACTTTTACCTTGCCTTCGAGGGCCTTGAGTAAATCTTGGTTCAGGCGTCTTCCCATTTGCGTAGCCATTTCACCGTCTTGAGCAGAATTGCCTTTGGCCTTGACGTTCTCACGATCTTTATCTGTGAGGGGTTGCCTTTTTGCCACGACAACTACAAGGGGATCAGTTCCAACCATAATATTGCTGCCATCTTTACCTTCAGCATTTGTTGAAAAGACACTTTGAACATCAGCAGATTTTAATTGAATAGGGCCAGCGTTTCCTTCAAGGCGGTTAATAAAGGAATCGGCAGCATAGATTATGTTATATTTTTTGGCCCATTCTCCCACTTCTTTGCTTGAAGCTGTTGAGAGCATATTTTTTGCTTCGTTAGTTAATCTTGAGACCAACTCATCAAGTTCCTTTGTCTTTTCACCCTGAATTATTTCCTTGGCCATAGTTGTTTTATGCTCATCGAATTGAGCTTCTTTTTTGGCCCTATACGCTTCGGTATAAATAATATGATAGCCGTAAGTTGTTTTTACAGGTTCTGAAATGGTGCCAGGCTTTTGTCCAAAAGCGACCTTTTCAAAATCAGGAACCATCTGTCCCTGTTCAAACCAATCAAGCGCACCACCCTTTCCTTTGCCGGAAGGATCTTCAGTTTTTTGATCAGCCATTTTTGCAAAATTTTGAGTGGTGAGTTGGGCGCGTAGGGCTTTGGCTTGTTTCTCTAACTCTTCTGGAGCGACTTTCCCGCCTTGAGTAGTGAGAAGAATGTGGCTTGCTTTAACGGCTTCTTGGACATCAAGATTTTTTTTGCGTGAGCCAAAAAGGTTTTTAACTCTTTCTAAAGAAGTTGGATCGCCAAGAAATTTAGAAATTTCAGGGTTACTTACCTCAATAAACTTAGTCAGGTCACGGCGATTGATTTGGAGAGCGTTAACTTTGGCAACGTCACTTTTAAATTTAATTAAATCTTCATTGTAGGATTTGCTCAGTGGAATAGTTGATACTAGCGCTTGGACATTTTGAACTTTGATTTGGTCGGAAAGGTCCTGCTCAAAATCACTAGGAGTGATGCGGGCATTCGCCAAAATGGCTTTGTACCGGGCAATATCAAATTGGCCATTGGTTTTAAAATATTCCAATTCTTTAACTTTTTGGCCGATTTCCTCAGGCGAAGAAGTTGTGCCAATTTGGTCGGCAAGCTCAATCATTAATTTTCTATTGATTAAGGATTTCATAGTTGTTTCGCGCAAACCAAATGTTTTGATTTGTTCTTCTGTTAGCGGATTTCCACCAAACATATAGTTTGAATAAAATTGGACTTGTCTTTCATACTCTTGCTGATATTCGCGTATCATTACTTTGCGTGAACCAACTTTGGCCAAAGTATCGGGTGTTCCTCGCATACTTTCATAGCCGGTAAACATAAAGGAAATAATAATTAAGCCAATAAGGGCAGAAGCTAAAATACCTGACGTTTTTTGCGACATTGTTTCTTGCATGTGTTCCTCTCAAAATCCTACATTTTTTGATTTGGCGAAATTATGACCTGTGATGGGGAAAGAGTAAAGATTTTAAGCATCTGGCCCCTAGTCTTAGAGCAATGTTCAGGTTACCCTATTGGCTAATGAATTAGTTGCCTAGAATTTTTAAACTACAAAGGGTTTGAAATTGGCCATCAATGTATTTAGAAATGAAAATCAGCGTTATAAAGCGATCATTAATCTCATAGTGTTATCGGTTGCGCTTATTAGTTTTTCGCAACAAAATGAAGCTGTGCGCCAACAGTCTGCTTTTGAGGGTTTCCTCATGGATACGTTGGCACCACTGCAAAAAGCTCTGAATTCTACTCATCGGGCCATCGTGACTGTGATTGATGACTACTTCCTTAATGTCAGTGCCAAACGAGAAAATAGGATTTTGAAAAATCAGGTTGATGATTTAGAGAGGAAACTTTTTGAAACGGAAGAACTAAAAAAGGAAAACAATAGGTTGAAGGAACTGATGTCGTTTGGACAAGAATTGCAAATCAGTTCAGTGTTGGCGCAAATTGTCGCTTGGGATTCAAATTCAGATTTTAAAATCATAAGGGTTAACAAGGGCAAGGCTGACGGCGTGAAGTTGCAATCAACTGTTGTAACTTCCGAAGGTCTTGTTGGCTACGTCTATCGACTCTCTAAACATTACAGCGATATTCTCACTATTTTGGATAGCAATACTAGAGTTGACGGCATCATCCAAAGAACTCGCTCACATGGAATTGTTGAAGGTGTATCTCAAGATAAATGCATTATGAAATACGTTGGAAGAACTGAACCAGTTGTTTTGGATGATGTGATTTTAACTTCTGGTCTTGGAAATATCTTTCCCAAAGGAATTCGCGTGGGAGTTGTTTCACGGATTGAAAGGGAATCTTTCGGCATTACGCAATCCCTTGAAGTGACACCCGCGGTTAATTTTGGCCAGCTAGAAGAAGTCATCATTTTAATTGGTCCAGAAAATCAAACCCGCAGATTAGAATGGGAAGCTCTCGATAATTCTGATGATAAAGATGACGATAAGACAAAACCTGCCGTGCGGTAATAAGGGAAATAGGAACTGAGGTTTATATGCGAGTACAATTAAGAGATATAATTCCTGGAATGCTCATTACAATTCTCCTTTTAATGGCCCTAGAAATTTTTAGCACCGCTTTATTTCCCGTTATTGGCGGTTACAAATATCGCCTACCTTTCAATATTTTAGTCATTTTATTTTTGGGCTTTAAACTTGAAACTCCGTTTATTGGCATGATGATTCTTATGATTCAATGGCTCCATTCCTATTTTTCAGTTGATGGATGGGCGCAGGGAACTCTAGCGGGCATTTTTGTATGTATGATCATCTCTTATCTTAGGGAGTTAATTCATTTTAATAGCATTTGGATGACCATGCTCATCACCCAAGTGTTTCAGCTACTTTATTTTTTGATTGTTTTTGGAATGTTTTATTTAAAAAATGGCGATTTAACTTTTCTGTTAGGAAGGTTTGAACGTTTTATACCAGAGAGTATCGTCATTTCCTTATTGGCTCCGTTTTTATTTTTTGTTTTGGATAAAGTTTGGCACGCTAAAGAGGATTCTTTAATTGCCTAAATGCCCAAGGGGAAGGAAAGCTTAAACCATGTTTGGAGAAGACGATCTCGTCAAATCCCATCGATCGCGCGTTGAATTAGTAGGCAATCTTATCATGGCCTTATTTGGCATTATTTTGGCCAGATTGTGGTACTTGCAAATTTTTCAGGGCCAAATATTTTATCAATATTCTCTAGAGAATCGCTTGAGGAAAGAAATTGTAAAGGCTCCTCGTGGAATGATGTTTAGTCGCAATAATGAGTTGCTTGTCTATAATGCTCCCAGTTTTGATGCTGTCGTTATCCCTCAATATTTAACTAATAAAAAAGAAGTACTTAATAAACTATCCACCGTTCTAGGTATGCCTTTGACTTCGATTGAAGGTATCATGAAGAAAAATTTAGGCCAAGCACGTTATCGGCCAATTATTATTAAAAAGAATTTATCCCGCCAAGAAGTGGCCATTATTGAAACCGAAGCGACAAAAATGCCCGGGGTTTTTGTTCAACCCTTTATCAGTCGAAGTTATTCCGATTCTGAAATTGGAGGCCATTTGTTTGGCTATATTTCAGAAATTTCACAACAGATGTTGCCTCGTTTAAGAAAGAGGGATGAGGTTAACTATAAATTAGGTGATTTTATTGGGCATGCAGGGCTTGAAGAGCAGTATGACACAAACCTACGCGGTGAAGATGGTCACCAATATATGGAAGTTGATGCGAAGGGGAGAGTGAGAAGGGCCCTGGCATCAGCAATTATAAAGGATATAGAGGACAAGCCTTCCATTCACGGAGCGAACGTCCGTCTGACAATTGATCGAGATTTACAGATTGCAGGATATAAGGCCCTCGAAGGAAAAGTTGGAAGCGCTGTCGCGATAGATGTTAATAGCGGCGAAATATTGGCCATGGTATCAAGGCCTTCATACGATCCTAGCCAGTTTTCAACCGGGATTTCCTCCAACTATTGGACTCAGTTAACCAGTGATGAAAATAATCCCCTTCGCGATCGTTCTATTCAAGAGCACTATTCACCTGGTTCTACATTTAAAACGCTCACATTACTGGCCGCACTTGAAGAAGGAATCATTGATCCTTCAACCGAAGTTCATTGCCCAGGGCATTTCGTTTTGGGGAAAAGGCGATTTCATTGTTGGAAAAAAGGTGGCCATGGCATGGTAGACACCTCCCGCAGTTTGCGCGAATCGTGCGACGTTTTCTTTTATAAGATCGCAACGAGAATGGATATAGATACGTTAGCAAAATATGCCTTCCTTTATGGACTTGGGCATAAATCGGGAATTTCTTTACCGCGGGAAACTGGTGGGCTTATTCCGACTAAAGAGTGGAAGCTAAAAAGGAATGGGTCTGAGTGGCAATTAGGGGAAACTCTTAGCTGTGTGATTGGACAGTCTTATGTTCTAACGACGCCCTTACAACTGGCGATGTTTTACGCCACCATTGCCAATGGTGGAAAACTTTATCGCCCTCATTTAATAAAAGAAATGTTTACCAATTCGGGTGAGATTATTAAACGTGGCGAGCCTGAAATAATTAGCCAAGTTACTTTAAAGCCGTCGACTTTGGAAGTTGTTAGAAAGGCCCTATACCAAGTTGCCAATGTTCCTTCTGGTACAGCTTATCATTATCGCGGTCAGGGAATTAAAATGGCAGGTAAAACTGGTACCAGCCAGGTCGTACGTTTTTCTGCTGATAAGATCTATGCCAAATGTGAGGATCGTGAATATAAACTCCGCCACCATGGTCTTTTTGTTGCCTTCGCACCTTATGAGGATCCAAAAATTGCCGTCGCTGTTGTGGTGGAACACGGATGCCATGGTTCGTCTGCGGCAGCACCTGTGGCGAGAGATATTACGATGGCCTTTATGCAAAAATATTATCCGGATCTTCACCAACAAATTATTTTAGAAGAAAAAGGCCCCAAGGCTTTCAAGGCGGCAACTCAAGGAATCAAGCTCGAAGATCCAATTAAGAAAATGGACGACGGCGAGGAGTAAGATAGGAAACTATGAATTTTTCAAAATTAATTAGCTTTCTAAAGAGATATGATTTTTCCTTTTTTGGCATTACGACCGTTATATTCTTAATTGGTGTTATCAATCTTTACTCTGCGACTCATGCTACAGATCAAAAAAATTTGTATGATCTCTATAAAACTCAAACTATCTGGTTTGTTGTTTCGGTCTCGATTGGTTTTATTGTAAGTTTTATTCAACCCAAAAATTTTTACCGCGCGGCTTATTTTTTATATTTTGGCAATTTAATTTTGCTAATACTCACTTTGCTTATGGGTCACGTTGGCATGGGTGCCCGTCGTTGGCTATCTCTTGGGCCCATTCGATTTCAGCCATCTGAACCTATGAAGATTTTCGTGGTGATGGCCTTGGCCCGCTATTTTGCGAAGGAGAATCCTGATCGAGAGCTCGATTTAAAAGACCTCATTGTCCCCGCCCTCATTGCTTTGATTCCAGGTCTTTTAATTATTGTTCAACCGGACCTCGGGACGGGAATGCTAGTTTTATTGGTTAGCTTTGCTGTTTGCTTTTATCGCAAATTAAAATTCAAAACTCTCGGAATTTTGGCCCTGATTGGTCTCCTCACGGCCGGCATTATGTATAAATATGGTCTAAAAGAATATCAGAGAAAGAGAATTGTGAACTTTATTGATCCCGAGGCCGACGTTAAAGGTTCCGGTTATAATGCCATTCAATCAAAAATTGCCATTGGATCAGGACAATTTTTTGGAAAAGGTTTTAAAAAATCTTCACAGGCTTCCTTCAATTATTTACCTGAAAACCATACTGACTTTGCCTTTGCTGTTTTTAATGAGGAGCACGGATTTTTCGGGGCCTTACTTTTAATTGCCCTTTACTTAGTTTTAATTTACCGATTCATGTGGCTATCAACTAACGTGGGACGCATGTTTGAAGCCATTCTTGCCGTCGGGCTTATGTCTATAATTTTTTGGCACACCTTTATCAACATGGGCATGGTGACCGGAATGTTGCCCATTGTTGGCATTCCTCTTCCTTATGTGTCCTATGGTGGTACCAGCCTTTTAACTTTTTCCATTATTTGTGGCATTGTGACCTCCATTTCCAATGCTCGAAATCTTTTCTAGCCAATTGCCCTTGGCCTTTGGATTGCAATTTATAGGAGTAATTGCGGTTGCCATTAGGCCAACTTATTGAATTTAAAGGGGAAGAACATGTTGAAAGTGACTAAGAATTTGACAGCTGTTTTAGTGGTAACAACACTCTTGGGCCTCCTTTGCAGTGAAAAATGTTTGGCTTCTGGGCAGGATAAATCGGTGATAAATTCCTTGGTTTTTCGCTCAATCCGTTTTGATTTGTGGAGCCAAGGGGTAAATGGCCACGGCCAAAACTCCTCTAAGGAAATACCAGCTGAGCTTCCTACAATTGGCCAAGCTGATTCTAGTGACCAAGTTGAAAAGATGACTCAACCCGAAAAAGCTTCGGACGAAATTAAGTCCCAAGATTTGGGTGAGGAAGGTTATCCTGAAGAGCTTCACCGACCTTTGAGTCGTTACTCTAGTGTGGAAAAAATTTAGTTCGCTCGCTATTTTATTTCATCCTTCGACCTTTCACGCGCACCACGTCTTTTGACTGGTTGCCCTAATTTAGGCATAATAAATAGTATGAATCTGGGACTGTTTGGTAATAGGACTAAACGGCTACCAGAGTATTTTTTGATTATGAAAGTGATTTCCCACATTGGGGCCAATTTAAAAAAGATTTATAGAACTTATAGTTCTCAGGTTCTTCTGTTATTGGAAACCAAAGGATTTAGTAATTTGCGTCCATCTTTTTTAGAGGTGTTGCAGCATATTTGCGATAATGAAGGTGCAAGCATTCGGGATATTGGTTTGGCCATTAACTTAAAAAAACAAACCATGACGAGTCATTTAAATGAATTGGAGCGCCGTGGTTATATTATTCGAAGACAAAACCCCAACGACCGTCGCGAGCAAAATGTTTTCCTAACGGAGTTTGGTAGCAAATTTAAGTTCGCTTTGGCCCAAAGTTTAGACTCAGTTGAAACTAATTTTGTAAATATTGTGGGGCAAGTAGAACTAGAAAGAATCGAAGAGCAATTAAGTAAATTTTACGAAAAGGTTAGATTTCACAACGATCAAGGTCAATCGGAACAACAATCCTTAGAATTATAATAGATTTAAAATTGGTTCAACTTAAGCAACATCAATTGTTTTTTCTTTTCTGTGGCCAGGCCAATATTCATGCCCACCAGAAACATTATTCACGTTGAAATAACCTTTCTTGATTAAAAGTTCACAAGCAATGATTGAGCCTAGGCCATTTTCGGAAACTATCATAATGGGTGTTATCTTGCTGGGAATTTCACTATAGCGCTTTTCCAAATCTTCGATTGGTATGTGCACGCTTCCTTCAATATTGGGCAATCCTACTGTCGTCTTGCTGGAAACATCTAGCAAAATAAAATCCATATCTGGATTTTGGAAAATATCGTAGGCCTTTGAAGGAGAAAGATCGTTATAAGGACGCCCGTAAAGAATCATGGCATCATCAATTTCTTCACCATTCTTAACTCTAAGCAAATGATTACGTTGGATAGCGATGGAAAAATCCATTTTCTCATCAATTCTGGCGATATTCTTTTCAATGTTGGCGAGCCTCGAATTAATCAAATCCAACATCTGAAATATTTTTAAATCCATGCAGATCTCCTCATCTCAACGATGCCAATAAGGCCATCTTAAGAAATCTATGGCCTATCCATAGGAATTCTTAAAACTAGGTACCTGTTCTATTGTAAGGAGCGTTAATGGCGACTAAAAGACTGGGTAAAAGCTGCCAAAATCAACATGCCCGGTGATCACCGTTGTAAGGTAAGCGGCAGTCATGAGAACTATACCCTCAAAAAGACCCCGACCAGGCTGGATATTTTCCTGAGCGTTTTGGGCGGCTATTGTAATCTGAGCGTTATCGGCTTCTAGATAGGCCTCGCGCCCTGAAATCGTCATTTCTGATTCTGCTTCTCGAAGCTGGTAAATGATCTGAATGGCCTTCTTGAGCAAAGGGAAAATAAGGGCAGACAGGGTGATTTTAACCAAGAAATTCAATGAATAAATTTTTATCTCAATGAGCTCATGATTTAAAGCATTGCAGATAATGATCGTCTGTCCCCAAATAAAGCCACAGTAGGCGAGTCCTATCGCTACATTTTTTTGATACATTAGTTTGTGAAATGGAAGTTTTGAAATTAAGTCATAGGTTTTAACCGCAAATCCAGTCATAACCATAGAGAAAAGCCAAAGGATGACCAACATAATGAGAGAGTCTTTGGATATTGATAAAATAACTTTTGCAAGAAATGCAGTGGCCACAGCATTTCCGAAGCAGCAAAGACCATAGGCCATATTTTTTTTCTTTAAAATTTCTTCGGCATATTCATAATGGCTCAACATGACCGATTCCAAAACGTACAAAGAACTGAGATAAATTATAAATACAATTGCGGAGGAGACGATTAAGTCATAAATCGCCATTCCTAATCCAAAGTTTAGAGAGAAATTAAACTCAGACATGATAATTCCTACTCCGAGAATACGGCCAAATAAGTGAATAGTGTCAGCCATGTTTTTCTCAGGGTAGAAATTTTTAAATAATTGGCGTCTAGAGGATGGATAAAAAATAGAATGAAGATATTTGTAAAGGACCAAGGTAAGGCATATCAAAATGGTGAATACGATTCTGATAAGCAACTTATCTATTAGTTGATTCATGGTAAGGTTCCTTGAATAGTGACAATTTTAGACCAAGGTGGAATAGAGAAAAATTTTTTTGAATATTCCCAAAAGCCAATTTTGGTATATCTGGCAACATCAATATCACCCTTCCATCTATTTTCGCTGCCACCAGGACCGAACTCTCGATTGAGGCCATGAAACGGGATATTTTCGTACAGATTTCCAATAAGTTTTTTGTGAAAGATGCGATTAGGTTTCCATTTATTCCAGCCAAATGCTTCTGGAAAATGTTTGTAGGCATTATGGAATTCCCAAACTTCTTGTTCACTTTCATCTTTTACCCAAGTACCAAAAGTGGGATCGCCAACAAAAATCGAGCCTGGTGGCGCTGGTGTCATATATTCTCCAGAATTGTGATCCCCTCGCTGAAGAACGGCCATCCCTTGAAATTCATTCATGCTTCTCCACACGCTTTTACTCGTTCTTAAAACTTGAATCTCTGGACGTTGGAAGCCTTGGAAGGCATAAAATTTTAGGTAGTAGGTTTTAACGAACATTCCAGTATAGAAGCTATCGACAAGAATGAGCGATAGAGGAGAGTTGGGGAAAATGGCAGGTAAAATTTTTTCATTAGGAAGGAAACGAACATCCTTTTCCAGCGGATCAAAACTTCTCGACAGTCCCAAGAAGATAAAAATTAGGATTAAGTAGTAACTAATCTTTCTAATAAGCATGAGAAATTATCACAGGAACATGAGCAATTATCAATGTTAAGCTAGAGGGAAGACACACATATTTTATGTATTTTTTGCTTTAGGTCAGGGTGTAAATCGCTTAGGTCGCAATGGAGTCTGTTAACGGCATGGGATTTACTAAATTTGTTGAATAAATCTGTAGCTTGATCAATGTTTGAATAAATTTTGTCGCCTCTAAAAGTTTCCCGTCTAACAACCTTCATTTTAAATTTATTGGTTGGGGCGTCGTCGGCATAATATTTGGATAAACGGCCAGACGAAGAACAGCGGATAAAATCCACGTTTGAAGATTCTAAAAGTTGCTGAATTTTTTCTAATTCGCCAAGCTGATGGTCGTTAAAGGATTCAAAAATTTTATCAGGAATCTGATTTTTCACGATCGATACAGCATATTTATTTTTGCTGTTTCTTAATATTTTCATAAGGTGGTGATCATCGTGTTCTACGTAAGCTTCAATGTCCGCCGGAATGGTATATTCACCCTTGGCTTGTGAAAAGTATTTTATCAAAAGTTGCTCTAGGCACACAGATCTATAATGAAAATAAACCATGATAAACATGTGATAGCGGCTCAACAGGAAATCATCAAAGGTGACTACGGCCCGTTCGCTAATGCCCAAATGAGCGTGCTTATCCACGATACAAATTTCTAAATTATCGAGGAGCCAGTCGAGATCAAAATTGCCATAGCTCACGCCGCAAAAATAACTGTCTCTTAGAAGATAGTCCATGCGATCGCAATCTAACTCGGAGCTAATGAGTTGATGAAGGATAGGGAAATAATTAATTCCTTCAATTGTAAAATAAGCTTGGTTATTTGTTTTTCCAACGATCAAGTCGGCGATACAGCGCCGGTCGACACCATATTTTTCTTCGACTTGGATAAACGCTCTCGCAAAACTGGAATCGGCAATGCCTTTTATTGTGTAATCTTCATGGGTGGCCTGTCGGTCTCTTTTAATATCTTTGTCATGCAGAAAGGCGATGGGAATTTTTAAGTCTGATAACATAGGCATAACGCTTTCAGTGCTGTGCGAGAGCGGCGCATGCCCAACATCGTGCAGAAGGCCCGCAAGTTTAAAAGTTTCTTTTAATCGGTCAAATTCCCTGATTTCATTTGGTGAGTGCTTGATGACATCGGAGAATAGTTTATCGAAGGCCCGCGCACCAACGGACATAACGCCAATGGAGTGAATGAATCGGGTGTGCGTCGCACCGGGGAAGACATATTCAGAAAGACCGAGCTGCTTTATGTTGCGAAGGCGTTGAAAAAAATCGTGCCTCAAAATTGGAATTTCTTGATCGAGAATGTGAATTGAGCCGTGAACAGGATCGCGAACTTCCATAAAAATTCTCCAAGTCTTCCCTAAACCCTTTCAAGTCACTAGTTAATTTTTGAAATAGTTGATTGGTTTTTTTCGAGCCAAGCGACTATATCTCGGGACTCATGCATTGGGCGACCATTGATGTACAAGCAGGGAACAGTTTTACGACCCGTTTCAAGGATAAGTTTTTTCTCTGCTTGTTTGTCTTGCTTTATATTGATCAGCGGAATTTCTAAACCAAGCCTATCAATAGTGTCGGTGACCAAGTCGCAGTAAGGGCAACCAGGAAAAAAATAGAGAAATAGGTCGTTAGTTTTTTCTGCTAGTACCATAAAGCCGATTAGGCTTCTTCCTCGTCTAGACCTTTAGCATAAAGCTCATCTTCATCGAGGAGGTTTTCTGTTTCTGCTTTTTCAGCATCTTCTGGTTTATCAAAGGCGTCGTTATAGCCCCAGCCGTAACTATAGTTAGAGCTTTGTGGTTGTTCTTCATCCAAATCATCCTCGGCAGAATAATCTGAGAGATGTTGATCTGCTTCACGTCTTTTTGTGCCTCGGCGATTGTCACCTTCTTCAGCTTCTTCCTCTTCTGTTGGTTCAGAGAAACCGTCTTCTTCTTCATTTAAACTTTCAAAATCGTCGAGTTCTTTTTCTGCAAAATCTTTTTCATAAGAATCTTCGTCGTCTTCATTTTCATTTTTTTCTTTTTCTTCAACTTCGTCATCATAGTCTTCGTCGCGAGTTTGTTTGGCCTTATATTTCTTAATGGCTTCCTCGCGAGTCATGCCTTTTTTCCTGGATTTCTGATCTTTATGAGAATCATTGGCAAAAGAAGCTTTGGTTGCAGCGCTCTTCGAGTTTGTGGCCGTGGCCTTTTTAACTGTTGGAGCCGCAGCCTTTTTTCCACTTTCAACTTTGGCAGCAGTTTTGCCTTTGGCCTGAACAGCTGTTGCTTTTAATTTTGCACTATCCTTCATTGAAGCCTTTTCTGAAGCTTTTGGGGCCGCAGTTTTGGCAGCAGGTTTGCTGGAAGACGTCTTTGAAGTAGGTTTTGAAGAAGCCTTCGTTGTAGGTTTGGCCTTGGCTTTCGCTTCAACTTTTTTCTCTACTTTCTTTTCTACTTTTTTAGACGGCGCAGATTTTGCGGCCGGTTTTGCAGTCGTCTTTTTAGGTTTGCTTGCCATAAAAATATCCCTTAATTTTTTGTTTAAATCTTTTAAGCTCAGAAATTAACTCCTCAGAATGGATGATCTGACTTCTCTTCCTGGGCGCCATAAAGTTGACTAAGCGGGGCGATTATATGCAGAAAAGGAAAGGGAATTCAATAGGGGAGGCAGCTTGAAAAGCAAGAATTTCAACTTAGAAAATAAGGCCACCAAAATCGCTAAGAGACGTTGCATTAATTGAATTGGTTTGGCTGTTCCCGCCATCGGGGCCCATAAATTCACTCGTATTGATTCCCTCAAATGGGACGTTTTCGTAGTAGCCTAAATTGCCAGAAAAATATCCGCCTCCCCCTTCGAGAGAACTAATAGGGATAAATTTCACTGAATAGTAGTTGCGCTTTGCGATATTTTCTAAAGCTCCGGTGAAAGGGTGGTTGATTCTGCCATCATTTGTGGCGCCTTGTTTGGCACCTGGCATATAAGCGCTCATAAGCGACAATACTTCAGGACTGTTTCCGCTAAAATTTGCAGGCGGAGTAAAATCTGATTGCATAAAGGTTTTACAACACGTTTCCAACCTATTGCGAATATATTCTCGAAAACCATCAGCAGCAGGTCTAATATCGCAAATTGCGCCAGCATTTGGATCTGGATTAAAGAAATGGCCAAAATTGGCGGCGAGTGGAGCATTAAGGCAGTTTCCAGTAAAAGAGGACAGGAGAGCACTTTGTGCGCCAGAAGTCGGGGATGTTCCAGACTTATATATTCGCTCAGCCGCCTCAGCTAAACTGAGACCACCTTGCTCCGTATTGTTGCCATGGGTTACTGTTTCGCGTACTTTGTCTGATACTTCTTGCAGGCCTTTTAAAAAAAGTTCAACAGCTTTTTGACTATTGGTTAAATGCTCACTAACCGCAGTAATGATAGCATCAGCATCATTAAACATTGTTCCCGTTCCAAATAATGGAGCGTAGAGGTTATATTTTACGATGGTGGTGCTACCAATTCTTTGTTCATTGCCAAAAATAACGGGTGGATTTTCAAGATTGCTATCTCCCGACACGTAATGGGGGACAAGATAATTCCAGGCTTCCCATGCTGTAGGCCTTCTCGCCTTTAAGATTCCTTCAAGCACCTGATCTGCAGACACCCCTGCTCCTGCGGCCCCTAGATTTTTAAAAAATTCTTCATATTGTTTTGGTTCATATAGTCCTTTATTTTGATTTGTCTCAGCTTGTATCGCACTTATGTAATGGTCCTTGGCCTCCATACCTGCAGGATATTTCGGAACGAGTATTAGAAACTGTCCAGCTTGCTCATGAATATCCATGGAACCAGCATTGGTATAAATCATATTGGGAACGGAAAATTTTGGTTCTTCAGTACCACCGGGAACACCTCCAATGACGTCTCCAGGTTGAGTCACATAAAAATCACTAGTGGTTGGGATGGGCTTTCCAACTTCCCAGCTGCCTGGGTTCTCAATTCCCACAGCAAAACCAGCAGTCCTACTAGAAGAACCACTTCGACCTTTGACTGATGATCCATCGGTTTTATAGACGCGCGGACCGATTCTTCCCCCAAAGGGTTTTGCGGCAGCATAGGTCTTGAGTTCAATTTTTCCGCCCTTGAATGGAAAAAATAGTCCTTGGTATTTGGTAACAACTTTTACCGCGTAGTAAGTTACAACTCGCGGGTTTTTCACAAATCCTACAGGGGCACCTGGTACAGGTATTGCGGTTTTTGAGACATTACATCCAGCTTCTGCAGAGACGCCTGCAACCGCATGGTCGGCACCTGCAACAGGTACAAAAGCTGAAAACATAATGACGTAATGCATGGGTAATATTTGCAGATCAACGTAGTTCTTTGTGAGCGCAGCTTGCCCTCCAGCGCCAGCGACGTTGTAACTCGCATTCGAGGGAATAAAATAACCGTCTAGGCTTTTAGGTTGATAGGAAGGGGGACTGGCAGGGCGAATTTCAGTAAGCTGAAGATCATTTTTCAAATCCCAGTGATCGGTAATAACTCCACCATCGAGATTTTTTTCGGCAGTTAAAAAGGCCTTGATTGGTCTCTCATTCAGGGAGCCATTACTAGACGATTCACTTTGCAATTGTGAAATTTCAACCGAACAACCAGTGCCAGCATTGCGACAAATTGTCCCTGCAGGTGGGCGGTTTAGCGCAAATTCTAAATTGCGCATGCGAAAAGCTAATTCCATCGCTCGAGGCCAAAAACCTACTCGATCGGCAGCAATTTGAAAGCCTCCACCAACTGAGCCTGGACTACCTCCACCTTGGCCAAAGGTCCAAATCATGGCCGTACCAAAATTGAGTTTAGTTCTTTCAGCGCAGTCATTGGCCTTTTGAGTAACTACGGCATTTAAGAATTCTTCATGTTTTTCTGAAACTGAAGGGAGGCCAACGGTATTAAAGCGAGGCAGCCCTGGAACACTTGCGACACCACAAATATTAGTGCCACCACCAGGTTGAATACAGACACTGGGAAGGTTATAGGGATCGAATGCTTTGGGTTGGTAGGTCGTTGCATTACTAGCATCTACCTGAAAAGGTGGGACCCTAAAAGAAGTATTTGGTGCAATTGAAGAGCCACCGCCTTGTTGTCTTACATCAGGATTTGCAAGCATGCCGAGAACGTAATATTTGAAAAGCCATTCTTTGTAATTAACTCGCATTTCCCAATTGAGATAGGCCATTTGGCTAAGCAGTCGCGCTTGAGTGGCGGCACCGGCGTATGCCGCAGCGTCGGCAGCATTTTGTAAATTGATTCGAGCGCGCACGAATAGGCCGACGTTGGTAATGAAGGCCAACAATGAAAAAATAACCATGAGGGAAACGCCCAAAAAAATACTTAATTGGCCTTGCTCTTTCAGACTTGATTTGAAATTTTTACTCGGCCCAGAATTTTTTGGAACTTCATGTTGTTTTTTATGTAGTTCTTTGCCCATTAAACCAACCACTCCTTGGTATGCTTTTGGCAGTGACTTTATGCTACTAGGGCCAGGTATTTGGGTTAATTTTCCCTTGAGAAAATGGATACATTCATTAACACTCGGTTTTTGTAGGTGAGTTTTTTAATCGGCTTTGGCCTGTAAATTGAATAGTACTTTGGTGTGGCCACGGAAGGCCCGAAGCCTGGCCTGCGGTACGTGCGTTCATCGGGAAGCCCTCCCACGAGATTCACAATGTTATTCAAGCGAATCCCACCTTCGCCCCGGACCCCGAGGGGGGTCCGGCGGCCTTTTTAAGTAGGGCATTTTTTCCGTCTGGGCCAAGATTCATACATGAATCTATAATAAGGGGAGGTTGAAAGCTCGATCTACACGGTTTTATAACTGTTAGATCACCAGCAAGGATAAAGTCGTGAAGCAAAACTCTGAAAAATTTCATCCCATGATTGATAAGCGAACTTTCAAAGTTAAAAACCCCTCCTTGTGTTTTTACTGCCCACTTTGTCGGATGGAGCGGCAGACGCGCTATCGTCCGCATTTGAGCAAGCTAAATTACTGGCAAATTGGCGCGATTTCAGGCGTATTAATGTTACTCACCTTTGAGCGCATGCAAGGTCATGCGTTTATTTGGCCATTCGTCACGTGGAGTATTTTCGAGGGCGTGCGCAGGGCCTTATTTAAGCGCGAGATTCCTTGTCCCCATTGTGGCTTTGATGCAAGTTGGTATAAGCGCGATGTGCGGGAAGCTAAGCGGCTCGTGAGTCAATTTTGGCAAAATAAACTTCCCGATCAAGTCCCATTGCCAGAAGATAAATTACGGCTTGCTGCAGAAAAAATTTCTAGGCCGCAATAATCTCAAACATATTTTCAAAGAGTTAAGATTTTCATGCCCAGCAGGACTTTGAATTGTCCAATTTCCATGTTTAATTAGGTTGGTTGGCGAGCTAAATTTTCCCGATCTTTACAGTAAATTATTGCAAGGTAGAGCGCCCTCGGGCTATGGTTTTGCCACTAGATTTTGGAGGAACAACATGAGCGTGAATAAGGTCATTTTATTAGGTCGTCTAGGACAGGATCCTGAATTAAAGTACACTCCAAGCGGTGCAGCCGTTTGTAGTTTTTCTATGGCCACAACAGAGTCGTGGATGGACAAGGGTGGACAAAAACAAGAGAAAACAGAATGGCATCGCATTGTTGTTTGGGGCAAGTTGGCTGAACTTTGCAATCAATATTTGGGCAAAGGTCGTCAAGCTTATGTTGAAGGCCGTTTGCAAACACGCTCTTGGGATGACAAGGAAGGAAAGAAGCATTACACCACAGAAATTAACGCCGCTACGGTACAATTTCTTGGTGGACCAAATGAGCGCACTGGTGAAAGACAGGCCACTGCTCGTCCACAAGCGAAGCAAAATGACGGTCATGCCAATTTCAACCAGGCTCCACAATCAAACAATGGAGTGCTTGACCAAGATTATCAACTTAATCCGGACGCTAACTTTACAGCGGATGATATTCCGTTTTAACTAGCTGTAATTGCATTACAAGACAAAATTTGAAATATGTAAGAGGGCCAATTTTTTTGGCCCTTTTGTTTTTAAAAAATCCCTCCATTTTCCGATAAGCCCATGATGCTGTACGGACCAACACGGCCTTCGGAGCTATTGAGTGACTCAGAATAAAAAAAGTTTTTTCTCCATTCCTTTCGACTTTCTTAAAGTTGGGGAGAAGGTTGCGGTTGACCTCTACGTCAACTCCTCATCGCATGAAGTGCGCGAACACTTTGTCCGCATTTTTCCTCGCGGCGATGTCATGACCAATGAGTCGATCAATGAATTTCGAAATAAGTATCAGCAACTTTATGTAAGAGAAGATCAGCGAGCGACCTATCTTTCCTCTTTATCTGGAAATAATTGGCTCTCTGAGGGTAAAAAAGCTGAAGTCATAAAAGACTCAGCGATAAAATATTTATCTAATTTGTTTGATAGTCGAAAGCAGTTTAATAATGAACTTTTGGTCGACACTTTGAAGGGCTGCCGAGCTTCAGTTGAAAGCATGGTGGATGTTATTAAAGGAAAGGATATCTCTGATATTCAAAAACTGATTGGAGAGTTGAGTTTCCACGATTTTTATACCTATGACCACTCTATCAATGTTGCCATGTATTCCATGGCGCTCCTACAAGCGGCGAAGCCTCAAGCAGGTAAGAATGAGATTATCACTGCTGGTCTTGGAGGTTTGCTCCACGATTTAGGAAAAATAAAAATCCCAACAGAAATCATCAATAACCCAGATAAGTTAAGTGATGAACAATTTGCCATGATTAAAAAACACCCAGAATTTGGGAAAGAACTATTTAAAACGAAGGGCAGTGAAGTTAAAGACGTGGACTTAAAAATTGTTGAAAGAGTTATCTTTGAACACCACGAAAATTTCAATGGTACAGGGTATCCGTCTAAGATTGCGGCAGAGAATATTCACCTCATGGCCAGAATAACAGCGATCGCGGATTTTTATGATGCTATTACAACAAAACGGTCTTATCACGAAGTTCTAAATACCGAAGATGCGCTGGCGATTATGGCCAACTCTGCTGGGAAAAAAATCGATCCAGAACTCTTTAACCTTTTCACGACCAAGGTAAAAAAATTGGTACTGGCCGGGAAAAATCACTTATGTGTGAAAGATGATTTTGACCCATGCCAGCCGCATAAAGTTCTGCCTATTGAAAAAATGCCCGCTACTAAAAAAGATCACAATCTCTTTGAAAAAAACACCAACTTCGGGACAGTCAAAAAAGAAGATCCGACCAAAAAGAAAGCCGCTTAAAAAAAATTGGCCAGCAATTACATTTTCAGAGCGGACAGCAGGCGGTCGACTTGTTCATGAGTATTAAACAAATGAAAAGATAGTCTGATGTTTCCCTGGCGAACAGAGACGTCAACATTGTGGTATTTTAATTCGGCCTCAAGTGCAATCGGATCACCCTTGAGAGATTTTAAACAAACAATGTTACCCATCGCATCTTTAGGTGTGATGAGCTGATAATTTTGTGAGCTTACGTGGGATAAAAAATAATCGCGAATAGCATGATTATGATTTCTAATATTGACTGGGCCTAATTCGTTCATGACTTCTAAAGAAGCCTCTAAACAGGCATTGGCGAGCATATTAGAGGTTTGTCCGCGATCATATTTTCTCGCGCCTGGCAAAGTTTCGGTGGTGTAGTTTAGTAAATTGTAAACGATTTTAGAATTTGGACTTGTGACCCAATTTCCAGTCGTATGGGCGACTAATTTTTGCGCCTTTGGAGAAAAATAAGCAAAGGCGTGGCCATAGGGACCAAGCATCCATTTATAACTTGCACAGGCCAAGACATCAATTAAGGCCAACTCCTCTTGTTTAATTTCCATTCCACCCAAAGCCTGGGTCGCGTCGACTACAAAAAGGATATCTCGTTCTTTTAAAAATTTTCCAATCTCAATCAAATTAATTCGCTTGCCCGTATCAAAGGTGACCCAAGAGATGGCAAAAACTTTAGTTTTTGCTGGCAAATTTTTGGCCAACCAGTCCTTATCAGGTACTGATGTGTTGCCTAAATTCAGCAGCTGAAAAGTTGGACCGTGAGGACGCTCTGACCTAAGCATGTAAGGTATAACATTACTTGGGTAGTCGAGGTTAATGGCCGCGGCAACATCACCGAGGGCCCAAGGAAAACCGTTGGCAATGGTGTTGTTGACATCGGAGACCGATGAAAAATGGGCCACATTATCTGGGCCAGTTCCCAGGTACTTTGCAATCTGCGCTCGCATTCTTTCTGCGATACCTATCCAGTTACTGTATTCGTAGAAGGAAGGATTCAGCTCTTTTTGCAGGGCCATACCAACTTTTTCTTTCGCGCGTAAAGGTGATGGACCAAAATAGGCAGTATTAAAGTAAATGGTATCAAGGTGAGAAAATTCACTCTTAACAATTTTTTTAAAGTTGTGAGCCTGCTCTTGATCTAGAGGTTGACCCATGGAGCACTCCTATTCAAAAAATTGAACTATGGACTTTAATTATTTTTTAGTTTCAGGTGCTGGAGCTGTAGTGGCCGGAGCAGCATCTACAGGTGTGGCCGCAGCGGCAGGAACCGCATCTTTCTTGGCTTCTGTACTTAGTGGACGTGCAATAGGAGATTCATTATCTAGGATTGATTTACTGGTGATGTTACTTTGCATTCTTGCAAGCACGAGAGAATTAACCATAAACAATACTGAAATAACGGCAGTTATTTTTACTAGAATGTTGCCTTTTTGTGTGCCTGTTAAAACAGCATCAGAAGCTCCGCCACCCATTAAACCAACTTCAGCGCCTTTACCAAATTGTACTAGAACTAAAAGGATTAGAACTACGGCAAGCAAAGCTTGGAAAATCATGAGCACGGTAACCATAAGAAATTCCTCGAAAATAATGTGTCGCTCAAGATAAAAGTTCTAAGGCCATTTGGCAAGAGTTGTCGGTCCCGAAATTGGAAAAGGCAGGGCGAATTAGATTAAAGAAGCTGCGCGACAGAGAGCATCGAAGTCTTGGGGTTTGAGGCTGGCCCCGCCTACAAGTGCGCCATCAATGTCTTTGAAACCTAATAATTCTTTTATGTTGTCTGGTTTTACTGAGCCACCATAAAGGATAGGGATTTGTTCCCCTGCAAATTTTAAAGAGCTCAATGTTTGGCGAATAAACTGGTGGGCCTGATTGGCCTGTTGCCCAGTGGCAACTTTTCCCGTACCAATGGCCCAGACGGGCTCGTAGGCAATTAAAAATTTATTTTGACTGCCATTAACTTGGTCATAAATAGGAACCAGCGCTTCTTTTAATTGTTGCTGAAGAACCATTTCAGTTTGATTTTGTTCTCTTTCTTGCAAGGTTTCCCCTACGCAAAAAATAACTGACAGGTTGTGCTCTAAGGCCAATTTTATTTTTTGTGCCAGCAGCTTGTGATCTTCTTTGAAATATTGGCGGCGCTCGCTATGTCCGATGATTACAAAGTGGCATCCCAAATCTTTAAGAGCAGCTGGAGAAATTTCCCCAGTGAAAGCCCCAGATTTTTCTTGGTGGCAATTTTGCGCGCCTATTTTGATTGGCGTATTACTCGCCAATGACAGGCACTCACTTAAGTGAAGGGCCTGAGGTGCAATCCATGCTTGGCATTTCCAGGCCGGAATTGAAGCATCAATTTTTTTAAAAAATTGGTCAAGGTCGCTTAGCGTTTGGTTCATTTTCCAATTGCCAGCAATAATATGGGGGCGGCGAAATCCTAAATTAGTCATTAACTAACACCGAATTTGAGAGCGTTAATTCCAACTAATGAACCTTCTTCAATGTACTCTAAGCTTGCGCCTCCGCCAGTGGAGACGTGGCCCATTTTGTGTCCCAGTCCAGATTTTTTAACTGCGCTCACTGAGTCCCCGCCACCAACTAAGGTGAAGGCTTCAGGTAGTTCTGAAAGGACCTTTCCAATGGCCAGTGTTCCTTCTGCAAATTTGGGGTTTTCAAATAATCCCATGGGTCCATTCCATAAAACGGTTTTTGCTGATTTGAGAGTGTCTCTGTATTTTTTAATTGTCTCTGGGCCGATATCCAGGCCCATAGTTCCAGAAGTGATTTTCACTCCATCGGTTGGGTTGCCATTATCATCCGGATTTTTTGCCGCGATATGATCAACTGGTAAAAGAATTTTTTTAGCAGTTGGAAGGGCAAGAATACCTTTGGCCAATTTTACATCTTCATCTGAGCAAAGACTTTGACCAATATCAATTCCCTGGCCTTTAAGAAGGGATAGGCCATCGCTCCACCGATCAGAAGCTTTTCAATATCTGGTAAAATGTTTTCGATTATTTTTATTTTATCGCTTACTTTTGCTCCGCCCATAATGGCGACAAATGGATGTTGAGGTCTGTGGACAACTCGGTCTAGAGCTTCAATTTCTCGGCGAAGTAGGAAGCCACCCAGTGCACGATTTTTGAAATGGGCGACAATTCCATAAGTCGAAGCATGCTTTCGGTGAGCGGTCCCAAATGCATCATTGACGTAGTAATCGCCGTAAGAAGCTAAAGTTTTGGCAAATTGAGGATCATTTCCTTCTTCTTCTGCGTGGAAACGAAGGTTTTCTAAAAGAATAATTTTTGGTGTGCTTAAGCCGAGAAGCGTTTTAATTCCTGTGTCAACAGCGGACTCCGTGAGGACTACTTCTTCTTGGAGTTTCTCGGCCAAATAACCTGCCACTGGAAGCAGACTGTATTTTTTTTCTGGAGCACCTTTGGGGCGGCCCAAGTGGCTCATGAGGACTAGTTTTTTCACGCCAGCAGAAAGTAAAAACTTAATGGTGGGTAGGGCTTCATCAATTCTCGTTGTGTCTGAAATTTTACTGGGATCCTTTTTATCCAAAGGAACATTAAAATCAAAACGTGCAACGATACTCTTACCTTTAAGGTCTACTTCATCAATATATTTAATGGCCATATTATAATCTCGCTCCAACGTAGCTTACGAGGTCTAGTACACGGTTTGAAAATCCAACTTCATTGTCATACCAAGCAACGATTTTAGCAGTTTGACCAATAACATTGGTTAGAGTTGTATCAAAAATTGAAGAGTGACGGTTGCGAATGAAATCTTGGCTTACAAGTGGAAGACTGTTGACTTCCAAAATGCCACGCAGGCTACCTTCTGATGCTGCTGTCATGGCCTTATTAATTTCTTCTTTTGTAGCAGGTTTTTTTAAATTAACTGTTAGGTCAACCATTGAAACATTGGGAGTCGGTACTCTTACTGCATAACCATCAAGTTTACCTTTAAGTTCTGGAATAACATCGCCAACTGATTTCGCAGCACCAGTCGTGGTCGGAATCATAGAAAGGGCAGCAGCTCTTGCTCTCCTTAAATCTTTATGAGTACCGTCGAGCAAAGCTTGATCAGAAGTATAAGCGTGAACAGTTGTCATAAATCCAGATTCGATACCAAATTGGTCATTCATAACTTTGGCGACTGGAGCAAGGCAATTGGTAGTGCAGCTTGCATTTGATATGATGTGGTGCTTGCTGTTGTCATAAGTTTGATTGTTAATACCCATGACAAAAGTCCCATCGAGGCCTTTTCCAGGTGCACACATAATAACTTTTTTTACAGTGCCTTTTTTGTGCAAGCCTAAACCTTCTTTGTCTTTAAATTTACCGGTGCAATCGATAACAACGTCCACCTTAAGATCAGACCAAGGAATTTCGGACGGATCTTTCAATGTGAAAAATTTGATTTTTTGGCCGCCGATAATAAGCATGTCGCCCTCTACCTTCACATCATGCTCGAGAGTCCCGTGGACAGAGTCATATTTCATGAGGTGGGCATAAGTAGCAATATCGCCAGGGTTGTTTAGACCTACAATTTCGAAATCATTTATTTTACGGTTGAGGTACTCGCGAACAAGGGTGCGTCCAATTCTTCCAACACCGTTAATGCCGACACGAATTTTGGCCATAAAGAATCTCCCAAAAGATAGGTAAGAATAAATAAACACTGCAAAAATAAATTGAGCGGAATATGCCAAAAATTCTTCAGCTTGAATAGGGTTTTTACTTGAGGTATAGCCTTATTACATACCTCAATAGACACTCGGAAGACCCCCTTTTGGTCCTCGAATATGGAGATATAACTGTGCAAAAACTCGTCATTCGCGAACTTAATGGCAAACAAGACGTCGATTCAATCTTCCTGGTGAAGCATTTAGCGGTAATGGAAGGGAAAGATGGCAAAAGCTACCTCAACGTCATTTTGAGTGATAGCTCCGGGGACCTCGAAGCCCGTAAATGGCATGGTGCGCAGGAAGTTTTTCAGTCCTTGAATCGGGGGGAGTTGGCCCGCGTTCAGGGGAAAACCAATATTTTCCAAGGCCGCTTACAGCTCATTATCAATCAAATTTATCGGGCCCCAGAAAAGGACTTGTCCCAATTGGGAGTGTCTTTACAGGATTATACTCCCAAAGCGGCCACGCCTTCAGATGAAATGCTGAAGGACTTAATGTTGATCGTGGAAGGGCTCGACGATGTTTATATTCGCGATCTTTTGCGCAATATTTTGTTTGATTCAGAAATACATAAGAGGCTTAAGGTCTGGTATGCAGGGAAGTCCGTACATCATGCTTATGAAGCGGGATTGTTAGAGCATATTCTTTCCTGCGCTAGACTGGCAGTCACACTCAGCCGTTTTTATAATTTGAATGGAAATTATGTCGTGGCCGGCGCTATTTTACATGACCTTTGCAAGGTGTATGAAATGACTGAGGGGCCGATGGTTGATTATACAGACGAAGGAAAACTCGTGGGCCACCTGGTTAAAGGTGTGGAGTTGATTGATCACTACACCTCTAGAGTGAAAAACTTTCCGGCCGCTATGAAAATGCATTTAAAGCACATTGTAGTAAGCCATCATGGAGAATTTGAATACGGATCTCCCAAATTGCCTGCCACTGCTGAAGCCTATTTGGTTCACCTCATAGATCTTATGGATTCCAAAATAAATTCAATGGAACAGGCCAAGAAGGCAGATAAAACTCCCGGTCATTGGACGGGCATGATTAAGCATTTAGAAAGGACCATCTTTAAAAGTGAGTTGCCTTATTATAAAGATTATATTGAAGATCAGACAGCTCTCCATGAGCATCAAGAAGTAAAAAATGATGGTGGAGCAGATAAAAGATTTTCCAAAGAGGATAAACGCAATTCGGATGGAAGCCTTAAACAAAATTTGGCCAGTAAGTTAGAAGGATTTAAATTAAACCAAAGCGCCTTGTCTTCATCAGATGAAGAATAAAAGGAACAGTCAGATTACCCTCACCGGCCATTAAAAAATAAATCGATCGAATTTTTGTAAGTTTGCTTTAGGACATCAAGGGCCGCAATCTGCTTTTGTTGTGAGATTGCCGAGACCACAAAGGGAAGGTAGGTTGGATTATTTTCTTCTCCTCGAAATGGTGCAGGAGTAAGGAATGGAGCATCTGTTTCAATTAAAATATTATCCAAAGGGGTGGCTGCTAAGGCCTGTCGAACGTTGGCGGCATTTTTAAAAGTAATAATGCCATTAAATCCAATTGAAAAACCTAACTCTAAGGCCGCTTCAAGCAGTCCCATTCCACTGGTAAAAGAATGTACAACGCCTCTTTTCTTTAGTTGAGGAGCAAATTCTCTTAGGATTTGAATGGTATCTTCGTCAGCATCCCGTGAGTGCACAATAATAGGGAGATTTGCTTCAATCGCCAATTCCAATTGCCGTCGAAAGACCTGTTGTTGCTTATCCCGCGGAGAATGGTCGTAATAATAATCAAGGCCAATTTCGCCTATGGCCACGACTTTAGGATGTCCCTTTGATTGTTGAATTTGTCTTTCGATTTCATCAGACCATTCTTTGGCATGATGAGGATGGATTCCTTGTGTGGTAAAAACATGGTCAAAGCGTTCAGCGAGGGGAATGACTTGATGAATATTTTTCTCATCAACACTAATGGTAATCATTCGTTCGATTCCCATTTCCACTGCGTGAGCGACTATGTCTTCTTGGCTTCGGTTTTTTAAATAATCCAAATGGAAGTGAGTTTCTATGACAGGATGGGAAAATTTCCAATCTCCAAACTTCCCCTTGGGACAACTGATTCCTACAGGGGTGGTGGATAAGGCTTTGTTAAATTTTTCCATGAAATTCAAAATTAAACCCTCTTTATTTTTTATCTGATGCTAAAAATTAATGGGCCCTTCGAATCAGCTCATCTAAAATAATTTCTAATTGATTTAAGGGAAGTACACCTTCAATTTTAACTCCATTGACAAGCATTGTTGGTGTTGAATGAACGTTAAATCCATTGCCAACTTCAACTAAGTCAGCGACTGCCTTTTTCGTTTCCGGTTTGGCCACGCATTCGGAGAGTCCCATTTCTTTTGCTTTGTTGGTAAGCCATGCACTATCTAAGCTTTGCTGATTGGCAAAAATTTCATTATGAGTACTAGCAAATTTTTCACCAGAGCAATGGGCAAGGTATGCGGCTTCGCAGGCATGGGGGTGCAATGGTTGACTCATTTTTGAATTGCATGATGAATCAAGCGGATAAAAATAGTATTGAATATTGGCCTTGGCTTGGTACTTTTTCGCGACGGCCTCAAGAATTTCAGACAGAGCTTTACAGGCAGGACATTGGAAGTCACTAAACACAGAAATTTGAATAGGTGCTTTATCAAATTCAGGAGCGACTGAAGCGAGACGGTGAGGAGATAAAATTTTCGGAGTACCTAAGTTTACATAGGAATCGAATTCTTTCATTAGAGCATCACTCATTTGGTTTTGAGTGGTTTTTTGGCTTTTGGCATAAAAGTAAAATCCACTAGCGGCCACGAGGACCACAGCACCCATGGCGGCTAAGGCCGGAAGAGAAAATGAACGCTCTTCACTTTTAAAATGAAATAACAAAAATAAACCTGTCGATAAGACGTAATAAATGGTGCAAAAGGGACACAAAGAGCCAAGAGCAATAAGCGAATAAATGAATAGAATCAAACAGCCAACTACATTGAGTGCTAAGACGTAATATAAAGTTCCCTCAAAATTGCGATTTTTAAATAAATAGTTTGAGAGAGTGAAAATGCTGATTAGGAATCCAAAAAGAGAGATGGGGACACCCATAATATTGCTGAGCTTGGAGTGAGTGGCAGCATCGCAATTAAGAAAGCTGTTGATGTTACAAAGACTTCCAGCTGACAGACCGTCGGGATAAACAACACTAAAATAATGTTGAGTAAGGTAAATGGTGGTTCCGATAACGGCCAGTGCAAGAGTGACGAGAATCAAATGAAAATTTACTGTTGAATCCAAATAGAGTGATTTTTTGTTATCCATATTTTTTCCTTTAGGCGTTTTTTAAATAATTTTTTGAATCTGGTGTAAATAAATTGTAATTGCGCTGTTGATTGTGACCTCTTCGAAAGCTTTGCAGTTGTTTATCTTTAAATGTGCACAAATTAGAAACCTCAATTTTTATGCCAGGAAATAATTGGTTTAGTTGATTTTTAGCTTCTATTTCCTCAGAAAAATGCAATCTACCCATTATACGTTTTAGAGGTGAACCTGGTGTTTCTTCCTTGCCAAAATATTGTAAAAATTCTTCTCCGACTGGATAGTTTTCCTGACCAATGTGTGGGCCAATATAGGCATATGTCGGTTTGATTTGTTTTATAGTCGGATGGGAAAATATTTTCTTATGTAAACCCCGCCAGCCAGCATGGAGGAGGGCATACCCCGAATGACTCGCTAGCAAAACGGGAAGGCAGTCAGCCGTTTTTATTAAAAAACTTGGCAGCCATGGTTGTTGTTGATTAGCGGCATACCGCTTTAAAAGGGAAGAACAGGTCACCATTATTCCATCTGCTTTAATAAGCGCCGTTTCTTCTTTTTTCATTTGAGGATACCAATGGACTATATCATTGCTGTGAATTTGAGTAACTTCCAAAACGTGTGGAAGTTCAGCTGGACTTGAGTGGGTTTCCGAATTGGTAACAGTAAACAGTCCAAAAGGTGAATGATGTTCTAAAACAGGCTTCATGATTTTTCCTTGCTTCATTGTGCCCTGTTTAAAGGAGATCGACAATCTCCTGAAAAATTTTGGGAGGAGAAACTTCAAATCTTAGTATTTGACCTGAAATGGGGTGGGTTAATCCTAAAACTTTAGCATGAAGTAACGGATGGGGATATTCGTTCAAAATTTTTTCAACCGAGGTGCCCAATCGATCCTTTTGTTGCCTTGGATTGCCATAGAGATAATCATTAAGAATGGGTTGTTGTAGTAATGAAGCAAGGTGCACCCTGATTTGATGAGTTCGACCTGTCTCTAAGGTCAATTCAAAAAGTGCGAGCTTCCCGTTGCTTTTAAGAATTTTATAATGAGTACAAGCACGACGGCCTGTATTGGTGACTGCCATTTTGAGGCGATTTTTACTATTTCGGCCAATGGGCCCGTTGAGGGTTCCGGCAGGAGGGATTTCGCGAGTGAGTGGTACCAGCGCCCAATATTTTCTCTCTATGTTGTGCTTAGAAAAATCAATGACCAATTTTTCGTGGGCCTTTTGACCCTTGGCCGCGACCATAACACCTGTGGTGCCCATGTCTAATCGGTGGACAATACCTGGGCGAAGTTCGTTTCCAATGCCAGAGAGATCCTGGCAATGTCCCAGTAAGGCGTTCACGAGGGTTCCAGTATAATGCCCAGGTGCTGGGTGAGTGACCATCCCTGCGGATTTGTTAATGAAAATTATGTCTTTATCTTCATACAATATTTCCAGGGGAATTTTTTCTGGTTGGGCCTTGGCAGGAATCGGTGGAGGAATTTCAATTCGAATCATGGTTGTAGGCGGTGGCATTTTGCTGAGGGAAAGTTTGGCATAAATTTCATCTTCATTATCGCTCTTATCGCCTTCCGACTTGGCCTTGCCCATGACAATACCTTCAATCATATCTGACTCAAAAAGATTTTTTAGAAAATTGCGCGAATACTGAGGTAATTCTGCCGCAAGGAAATGATCGAGGCGTTTAAATTGGTTTCGGTGATCTTCGGTAATTGTTAATTCAATACGATCGACCTGATTTTCTTGTGCAGAATCAGGGGGAAGCGGATTATTTTCTGGCGTGGTCATTTAAGGCTATTTTTCTTCTTGTAGTGAATAATAAAAGAATTTGCTACAAGTTCTGGGTTTAGTCGCAGACACTTGGCGTAGGTATAAACAAATCCTCTAATGTAAGCTGGTGCTGGAAGACGATTTGGATCTTCTTCTTCTACACCCATAAGGTAAGTTTTAGAAACCTTTGTGAGATCTGCTAAACGATCGATATTCATTCGTTTATATTCGCGCACTCTTTTCAGGGCATCACCTGTCCAATCAGTATTTTGTTCAATGAATTGTTCCATTTCATCATTTTTGACGTAATCCAGTTGGTATTTGCTATTGGCCACGATTTTACTAATCGTCCCGGTCGAATTTTTCCTTTCGTCGATATCTTCTTTTGGCATAGGGCGCCTGGCTGCCATTTGATCTTGATAGGGGCGTGGTCCAGATTCAAAGGCGTTGTAGCGCAATTGAATGCCGCGGGCTTCGTCATATTGCTGTCTTTTATTAGGATCACTAATAATTGAATAAGCTTCTTCAATTAAGGCCAAAATATTTTCACATTCTTCTTTGCTCATTAGAGAGTAGAGTGCCAAGCTGTCATGCGAGTAGGCATTTTTCGCGCGGATATATCCTTCGTAAACTTCGCTGGGGGTAGAGTTTGTTGGAACCTCTAGGATTTCGTAATAGTTTTTCTCACGTTTTGCGTTGGTCTCTAACATAGTCATCCCACCTTAAGCCATACCAAGCAGCTTGTGGACAATCTTATCAAAATTGTGAACCAACCCAGAGTTTGGAAATTCCAAAAGCAGAGGGCGTCTCTTTTTCACACTTTGCCAGACAGTCGCATCATAGTCGAGGTGTCCAATATAATCGAGCTCAATACCAAAATATTTCCGACAAATTATTTTCATGGAGTGACCAATATCGGCATCCGCTTGGGTTCTCACCTGATTTAAAATTAACTTTGGTCTTAGGCGATTAATTTCTTGTTGAAGCTTTTGTCCCATCTGGGGATTTATTTCAACTACCCTGTGAACAAGGTCGGCTGGCGTGAAATTTTCAGAGACTCTGGCATTCATGGCCTTATCAATGAGTGGCCCAAGCTCAAGCAATTCTTCCGCCAATTTCAACTTTCGATGATAAACGGATTTTATAAAGCGATAAGTGTTTTCAATTGAAGTAGGTTCAGGGAGTGTGATCAGAATTCCCTGGTCCGCAGCAATAAAAAAATCCAGAGTATTAAAAGTCGTACCTGCACCTAAATCAAACAATACAAAATCGGCGCCTAATTCATCAATGTGACTAAGTATTTTTGCCTTATGCATTTGTTTCAAATTCGCAATGCCCATGTCATCTTGGGCACCACTAATAAGTGATAAATTTGAAATTGAGGGGGCTGGTGTTAGTAAGTCACGAAGTGTTGAAACTTTTTTATTAAGAAAGTCACTCAACGTTTTGTCAGGGACAGGAACTCCAAGACAGGTGTGAAGATTGGCTCCGCCCAAGTCTAGGTCAATGGCGACAACTTTGTGTCCCATAAGAGCAAGGCAAATTGATAGATTGGCAGTCGCCAAACTTTTACCAACTCCACCTTTTCCGCCACCAATCGCCCAGATTTTAGAACGACGTTGCACGCCCACCTTGGCGCTTAAATCAAAGGTTGATTCCATACTTAAGCCTTTTCCCATTAGGGAACTCAAAAGGCACTCCTTAGTCTGTGGATTATAAATATGTCCCTTTTTGAGGCTTTTGCTCTGACTCAAATTGGGGCATCAGAATATTATAGGAGGCCTTTTGATTCTTGTAACCAAATAAAATTGCAGGGATTTTATGTTATCGCTTGCTGCGGCGTGTAATTGTTTCTGGAGTAAAAAGGACAGGAGTATTTGATCTTTTTCCCAGACTCCGCTAATCTCCTGCTGTTTAAGGGATGATAAGAAGATAACTTATTGAAAGTATAAGTAAAAGACTGAAAGAGGAGTGAAGCATGATTGCATCAAATTCCAATATCGACATTATTCCTTTGAGGGTTCGCACAGACGTCCATCTTATGAGGAAGGCTTGGCATATAGGTACAGGTATTTTGGGATTAATGCTTTATTTTGCTAAAGGGTCTAATGCCTACAGCACGGCAAATACCCTCCTTGGAATCGCCTTGGTAGGTTTTGCGTTTGATTTTTTACGCTTGAGGATTAATGGCCTTAATAATGCGGCAATAAAGTTAATGAAGCCTTTTATGCGCGAGTGTGAACGCCAGAATATGTCTGGTCTTCCCTTTTATGCTCTTGGTGCGGCATTAAGTTTATATTTGTTTCCACAGAAATTAGCGGTTCTTTCAATTATCTTTCTAGTATTTTCTGATCCCATTTCTTCCTTTGTAGGCATTCAATATGGGAGAGATAAGATTCTTCCTAACAAGTCCCTCCAAGGATCTCTTGCTGGTTTTACCGTATGTTATGTTCTCTCTCTTGTTTACGGCTTAATGTACGCTGGTGCAAGTTATGAGGTTATTATCTTTGCCCTTTTGGGTGGGGTAATCGGTTGTTTGAGTGAAATGCTGTCTTACTTTAAAATGGACGACAATTTTACCATTCCAGTTTTTTCTGGCTTTGGTTTAACGCTTATCAATTTGATTTTGAATATTTTTTAGTTCACTGAGCCGCTTTTACAAAACGTTCCAAGATTTCAAAATTTTTCATGGCCCGCGCCACTTGAGGATTTTCTTTAAGCGGAATGCCTCTTTCGAGGAGAACACTAATTAAATTCACTCTATCTACGAGCGAGTCAGTTTCTAAAAGCATCTGGCGTATTTCGTTGTCGCGAATAAGTAGCATGGCCACGTAATTTACAATGTGTTCAATGGACTCAAGACCATTTAGGAATGCTTCTCTGTCGAGTGAATTAGTTACGTTTTTCTCGACCCACTCTACTAGAATGCGATTGATATGGTTCACCTTTCCAAATAAAACCCCCTCTTCGCTAGGTCCCTCTGGTATGATCCGAGCATTGTAAATCGGATAAGGCAAGCTTTGGGCCACATTAAAAACTTGAACCCGTCTAAGCCCTTTAACCAGCACCTTTATAGCGCCACCATTATATTCTTCAAGGATGTATGGCATGCCGATCGATCCAATTTGGGCCGGGCGGAAGATGGGCTTTTCGTTTGAGTAGGGGTCATGGCTTCTTGGAAAGGGAAAGGCTTGGGAGAGGGCCAGGAAGGTATTATTGGCCACGCAATCGCGAACCATCTTTCCGTAGACCGGCTCATCTATAAATAGGGGAAGCGCCGTTTTTGGAAAAAAAACGACGTTAGGTAGTGGAATGAGGGGCACCTTTATATCTGGCATCCAAGCATTTTAGGCCTTCACCTCATCCTGCCCTAGGAAAAAGGGACGGGAATAAAGCCTAATAATTTCGGGACGTTGGCGGCGTTGCAAGTTATTGATTTATTCTGGTACTTGAAGCCTTAAAATATAATGCAAATTATTTAAGGCACCCGTAAAGTCTAGCAAATATTTAATTGCAAATTAACTTTTGTGAGGACAGCATAAGTCCATGTCTTTCATCCTGAGATTTTTATTAATTTTCGCGGCCTATTCTTTTTCCGCTTCGTTTGTTCATGTGCAAGAAAACGACGTTAATCAGGACTCAGTCATGGCCGTAATGAAATCTAAGACAACCAAAGAGTTTTTATTTTCTTTTGATGTGAAGGGCGGCGATGTGTTTCTTTTTCTCGAGCAGAAGAATCAATGCTATTACTTTTTAAAGTTAAAAGAATTCAAGAAGCAGCTGGCAAGCCTGAATATTCAAGATCCCAGAGTCGTTTTTGTAAAAAACCATAGTGAACAATGTGATGATGGCCAGGAAATTGAAGTTAAATTCCAAGGGGTAATAAAAAATTTTTGTTATCAGGGGCCACTAGGGAAGCAATTATTGAATTTTAAAAATGAGATAAAAAAATCATTAAATCATTCTCAATGTTTTACAGAAAAAAATTAATCTTCAAATTACTTGATAAAAACTTTTGGTCATAGACAGAACGGTTCATTGTCGGCACTTCTCAATTATGGCAGAATGATAAGCACGAACAACTGGAAATATTTATGACGACATTAAATCCAACACATCCTCCTCATGGACTAGAGTCTATCGTAGTCGCTAATCCATCTTTTCATGTGCGTCCCTGGGGAGGAGAATTATTAGCGGAGAAAAAAGGAAGAAAGGAAAAAAACCTGGGAGAGACCTGGGAAGTGTGTCTTTTAAATGAAGGCCCCTCTGGCCTAAATGGAATTAAGGCTAATGAGCTAATTAAAAATACTTCAGAGCTTCCTTATATTGTTAAATTTTTAGATGCATCGGATTTTTTAAGTGTGCAAGTTCATCCTACTGACGAATATGCAAAAAAATTTGAGGGAACTCCAGGAAAAACTGAATGCTGGGCGATTGTGGATGTTGCTCAAGACAAAAAAACAATTGATAAATATAAAACGTATGGGAAAAATCAAGCTGGTATTTTTCTAGGTATAAAGAGCGGCGTCACCAAACAACAATTCTTTTCGACTCTTGAGATTCGAGGCGATATTACACAATTAATGAATTTTTATCCTGTGACCAAGGGGGAATTTTATTATGTCCCCGCTGGTACAATTCATGCAATTGGCCCCGGTATCACACTGGTCGAAGTACAACAGTCTTGTGGGTTAACTTACCGAGTTTGGGATTGGAACAGAGTTGATGCTGCTGGAAAATCCCGTGAACTGCATATCGAAAAAGCAAAAGCAGTAATAGATTTCGAATCAAACCATAATAGTGATAGTTATTTTTCAATCCAAAAGAAAATTTTTGAATCAGGGTTTCGGAAATTGGTTGCTCATTCAGAATTTCAGATAACTGGATTTGGATTAAATGCAGGGCAATCAGCAAATCATTCTTTAACGTCAGAGGTGGGGGAAAACCTCAATAGGCATCAGTGTTTAATTCTCACCAAGGGAAGTGTTTTGATAAAGCGTGGGTATATCGTTCAGCAACTTCACTCTTATCAAACGATTGTATTACCTTATGGCTGGGGAAGAGTACAAATTATGGCCTTGGAAGATTGTGAAGGAATCCTGGTCGTATGAAATCGACAAAATTAAATTTGAAAAATTTTGGGAGTCATTAATGAGGATTTTTTTTCAAATTATTTTTGGGATTTTAATATTTGCGGCTTGCAAAGAATTGCCAAAATTGGCCGTGGAAAATGGTCGAGCAGCAATTCATTTAGTGGATCAAAAAATTGAGTCCTATAGGACGGTGGATTGGCATGTGGGTGCTCAAGGTCGCGATACCATTTCAAAAGGGATTTTGGTGCGTGTTACTTTACCCAAAATTGACAAAGACTCGTTACTTCAAATTACTGCTCCTGGCCCCAAGGGATTCGGTGTTGATGGTTGGTTAATGAAAGTAAGCAAAAGGACCCAAGCAAGCTACGATACGCTAGGGTATTTATTTTTCCCTTTTCCTCAATCTGGTGATCGAGAGGGAATTAGTGATCAAATTTCACTAGGAACATTCCAAGTAAATTACCATGCTGCAGCTGTTTCTGATCGCTTTTCAAATTTAAATTGTCCGGCTTTTAATCACCGAAAAAAGTTGGGAGATATTGATATCAAAAAGAATCTTAATGTTACATCGTCAACCTTGATTTTGGCCGCTTCAGAACAGGAAGTCATTGGGAGCAAAGTTATTCCTTTTTCTTTTAATACTTACGTGTTTAGCGGTGGAGAGTCATTGGTTGGGAAATATGAGGTTTCCCTCGCACTTTTTAATTTAAAGGAAAAAACTCGCAAATCAAACTTTATTAATATTGAACAAGTAATAGATGTTTCAACCGAAAATGAAATTTTGGTTAAAGGTTGCGGCTCCTTTCAAGTAGATCAATTGCCAGAGAGAGAATCAAAGGAAAAATCCTTTAATTTTGGAAAGTAAGAATTAGATTTTTTTGCAATCCAAAGGGTAAATGATTTCATGCCCTTCTGAATCGCGTATTGAGATGTAGTCGTCAATATTGGACGGTTGTTCTACATTTTGAATATGGATTGTATGTTTTTTGTTTTCAAACATAGCAATTTTTTCAACTGATAACCCATTCCAACGAGACCTTGCAATGTCAAAGTTGACTTCGCTAGATGCTACATCTCTGGTGGCGCCTGGTTGTTCATATTGCTCAAGCTTGTTGATGGTTATTTTTACTCTTTCATCTTTGAAAATAAAACTAAGACTTCTTTTATGGTTTGTTTCGCAGCTCAAATTGGTCGCAGGTCTTGAAGCTGCATGGACATAACTTAAAAGGTGAATAAAAAATAAACCAATTAGAGCGCCATAAATACTCTTATTGAATATTGATTTCTCTTGGCTTGGAAAAATTAATTTCATAAAGGCCTCCGGCTGGTTTATTTGCATAGTTGATGCCAAGCCAAAACCCAATTGGATGCCTCCAATTGCTTGAAATCTGTATATTGGTTAGTCGTTTCCAACAGTCTGGGTGTTTAAAATTTTGACAGTAGTTAGGGCAATATAACGTATTTGCTAGGGAGTTTTTTATTGGGGAAATGACTAAATAATACCCTGAAATCATACGAAAAGTGGTCATGGAATTGGATGCGAGAAAACAAATTTTAATGAACAAGGCCAGGCTTGATCATTTTTTTAGAGGTCAAATTTCTTCTTCGTTTTTAGCATTATTGATACCAATACTCTTACTATTTAGTTACTTAAAAGATTTTTCCTTAAATCAATATGTTTGGTTTTCTCTATATGTCTTTGGTTTTATTGTTAGAATTTCTACTGCATTAGCTTATTTGCATATTACTAAATCGCCTTTTGAAAATTTAACACTGGAAAAAATACTTCGTTATGAAACAGTTTTTATATTTTCGATAATCCCGATGGCCCTGTCTTCGGGTTTAACCTTTTGGGCCCTCGATCCCATTTCCGGAGGAGGAAAAATCCTTATACCTGTGATCGTACCGATTACAGTGATCGTTCTCGGCCTAAATAAAATGAATGCGAGCATTAAAGGGGCAATCAGCTACATATTTTTTACCACAACACCCTATGTTTATTGTTTGACCATCGGGTTTCCTGATATTTCTCCCGTATTATTACCGTTGGTCGCAGTCTATGGTTTATATTTGGTGAGTACAGCGAAAACAAATTATAAAAACTTTCTGGACTTGCAGTTTTCTGTACTGGAGTTAAAAAGAAAAGTAGAAATAGAGGAAGAGCTTAAAAATCAGAGGATGGCCACCATTCAAAGTGGTAAGATGGCTTCCATTGGCGAAATGGCCGGCGGTATGGCCCATGAAATAAACAACCCGCTTGCCATCATTAAGTTTAATACCCATCTCTTTGCCAAGGAATTGCGAGAGAATAATATCAATGACCCAAAATTTTTTAAGCGGTTGGAGACGATCTCGAACACAACAGACCGAATAGGGAGGATTGTTCGGAGTCTCCTTCTAATTTCCAAAAAACAAGATCAAGACGAAAAGGTTACTTGCAAGCTTAGTGAAATCCTCGGTGAGGTTACTAACCTTGTTGGTGAAAAATTCAAAGCGGAAGGAATAGAATTTAATATTGATTTTGATGAGGACTATGAAGTTCTCGTGAATAAAGTTTCTTTGATTCAAGTAATTTTAGCTTTATTAAACAACAGTTTTTACTTTATTCAAAAACAACCGAATGCGTGGGTTAAATTTTTTATAGTATCCGTAAGTAGTTTTGAACTTGAATTTTATATTCAAGATAGTGGGCCACCTTTGTCTAAGGAAGTCCAAGAAAAGTTGTTTACACCTTTCTATTCAACCAAACCAGTTGGAGAAGGAACTGGATTGGGGCTCAGTACTTCTAAAAGTATGATGACTAATATGGATGGGGATTTAAACTTTATTGAAACAAGTCACCCAACCTTCGTGCTTAAAATTCAAAGATTGAAAAAAGACCAAATTCTTAAAAAATTAGCAGGCTAGATTTTGTTTAAGAGCCACGCAAGACGCAAGCCGGCTTGTCGCAATCTTCTCTCGAGCGTAGGCATAAACTTATAATTATATTCATAACCTAACTTCGGCAATGCTGTATCAGGGATGGTAATATCCTTATTGCAATAATTTTTTTGAGATATTTGTAGAGTGTCTGTTTGAACTTCAGCTGGATAAATTTGGCTGCGCAATGCTTTCGATTCTTTTGCCCAATCCAAAAATGTACCTTGTTGGATGGACTTCACGTCTTCCTTTGTTCCGACAGAGATAAATTTTACAATCTCAGTAAAGGATAGTTTCCAAAAGGCAATCATGTCGTCATCCCAAACCTTATGCAAGTTTGAGGCGGTTCCGTGATAAAAAACGCGACAATTGTTTCCGCCACGATCAGTCCCATTTCCAACATGCAAAGGCATATGGAGGTCGCCCACCAAATGCACCATCCATTTAAGTGCGGTAGCGCGATTGTCTTTGCTTTGTTTCTTGTCGCTTAATATTTTTAAATTATCGTTTAGAGCGGTAATGAGTTTGCCACTACTATTTGTTTCATCGTGGTCTTGGTGGTCATCCGACCAATCAGTGTAATGCCAAGCATAGGTATGGCCGTAGGTTGTAGGCTCTGATTTTATTTCATCTGGCCAATTTGAGACTTGTGCTAAGGATTTTCCGTCGAGAAGCTCTTCTACTAATTTACGGGCCTTTCGGTCGAGGTTTTGCTCCGCCAGTTCGCCAACGGCACGGTGACCAATCGGTCCCCAGGCAAAACTTGAATTGGAGTAAAAAAGGGCAGTCAATAAGAGTGAGGTCATGATCAAGTTGCTGCTGGTTTTCATCGGAGCTCCTAGTTTTCATTAGTTTTGCTGCGCAGAGTTCTAAACTTTCTTATTGGGGATGAAAAGCCTTAAAATGCTTCTTACCTTCGACGGCCCTAAAGACTTACAGAAATATCAATAGTTAGAATTAAAACTAACATTTGATTGGTTATGAGAATCGAGATGTAAGTGTCAATCGAGCACCATTTGGGGGATTTTAGGACCTCTGAACAGCAAGTTCGCTCAAGATTGATTTTGGATGGTTACTTAGTACCCCTACTGATTCGTGGGCCAACGAATTAAATTCGGGGTGTTTTTTCAATATTTGGTTAAGTTTGGGAAGCTGATAAAAAGGAACTGACATAAATAGATGGTGGTCTAGATGGTAATGAACATTGTGAGGGGCAAACAAAAATTTCTCAAACCAACGACAGGTGTAATTGCGGGACATGTTAAAATCATGCTGTCTTTCCAAACCATAATGTTCATTAAGTTGTCTTAAGCGCAGAAGCATCGGCAACACGGTGAAAAATGGGATGAGCCAAAGATAGATGAATAAATGCCATTGGTGGGTCAAGGTTAATAAAGTAAAAACTCCAGAATAGAAGCATAATGCGACCAATTTAGATCGCTTATTATTTTTTGATTTTTTAATTTCTGGCTTTGTATTTTTACCATTTAAATTAGTTTGGTTGTCAAAATATCGTTGCATAAAATAAAAAATGCGAAGAAAGCCATTGCCCATTAAATCTTTAATAAGGATGCTTATCGTTTCTTGCTTTTTCTTCGGAAAATGCCAATCCGGAAGATCTCTTTTCCTGGCCCAATTAGGATCTTTATCCGAGCCAACATAAATGATCACACTCAAAACAATAAGGCCGAATGATAAAACATGAATGCTTAGTTGTGGGGCCATGTCCATTTTTGGGTAAAAATTATAGGGCACGGGGCGTAATTTTTAGATATTTTTGGCCTGAATGGGAACAAGCACCAAGCAAAATATTAATAAATAGAGCGATAATGATCGCAATTGGTCTTTGCGAGATGTTATTCACAATTGACTCCTTTTGACTAGCAAATCTAAGATTGTCACAAATTGTTATTGTTCTGACAGAAAAATTGAAGGAATTAACTATGAAAATTAACATTTTATTAATGATACTTACCATAACGTGGATTCAAGTTGCGTCTGCCGAAACCATTGCCAGAAGAAATGACAATAATTTGGAGCAAAAATATGCCATTCGGCGCGGGCAGATGATTTCAAATGTGTCCTATGATTTACAACTTAAATTTTCTTCTTCAGACATGGCCGCTGACGAATATAGCGGAAGGGTCCAAATTCAATTTGATTTAAATCAGTGGCAGGACCTCACTCTCGATTATTTAGGCGCTCCCATAAAATTGATGGAAATTAATGGTAAAGCGGTCACAAATTATAAAATTAAAAATGGTTTCATAATTATACCGAAAAATCTCTTAACCAATCCGAAGCAAAATCAAACTCACTCGATAGTGATCGAATATAAAAACAAATTTAGCGATTCAGGTGACGGCATTATGAGGTTCGTTGATCCCGAGGATCAAGCGGAATATATCGCCACGGATTTTGAACCATACCAAGCTCACACCATGTTTCCATGTTTTGATCAGCCAGATTTAAAAGCTCCATTAACACTTGAAATTGATCTGCCACGCGACTGGACAGCTGTTGGCAACGACGTCGTCGTGTCTTCGGAAAATTATTATCAAGGGGAGCAAAAAAGAAAACGTGTTAAATTTCAAGCGACAAAGCCTTTAAGCACCTATTTATATTTTGCTGGAGCAGGGCCATTCAAAGAGTGGAAAACGGAACACAACGGATTGCCAGTTTACTTGTGGGCAAGAAAAAGTATGGCAAAATATGTCGATGTCGATCGGATCATGGAAACGACTTTCAAGGGCTTGGATTTTTTTAGTGATTATTTTAAGACCCCCTATCCTTTTTCTAAGTATGGCCAAATATTTATTCCAGAATTTTCCTGGGGTGGAATGGAAAACCCTGGAGCCATAACTCTGAATGAGAAAAATATCTATCGAGGGCCTGTAACCAATTCCAAAATCGAAGGGCGAGACAATTTAATTCTCCATGAGATGGCCCATATGTGGTTTGGTGATTTGGTAACGATGAAGTGGTGGGACGACCTTTGGCTCAATGAAAGTTTTGCGAGTTATGTTGCTTCTTTGGCCCAGGATAAAATATTAAATCAACGGAGTGCTTGGATTGAGTTTGCTTCCGATAAGAATTGGGGTTATTGGCAAGACCAACTTTCAACCACCCATCCCATTGAAGGAGTTGTGGTTGACACAAGGAGCACTCGTGGAAATTTTGATGGGATTACCTACGCGAAAGGAGCTGCTAGTTTAAAGCAATTGCATTATTACTTAGGAGACGATGGCTTCAGACAAGGTCTCCAATCATATTTTAAGGAATTTGCTTTTAAGAATACGACAAGAGCAGATTTCATGCGGCATTTATCGAAGGCATCTAATGCGAATCTTGATCTTTGGACTAAAAAGTGGTTGCAGACGGCGGGCCCCAATGTTGTAGAAGCGAAATTCTCTTGTCTAGAGGGGAAAATTAATCAATTTGAATTAAAGCAGAAGAAAAGTGTTTCAGGAAATTTATTACCCCACCGCACTCAGCTAGGACTCTACCAAAACAAAAATGGCATGCTTGAATTAGTTAAGACCATTGATGTCTCCTATCAAAAAGAAATCACCCAAGTTGATGGCTTAAAAGGGGAGGGATGTCCTGATTTTGTTTTTCCGAATATTGGTGATTATGATTACGCCCTCAACACAATTGATGAACAATCGCTTAAACATCTCCCACTTGCCTTGAATGGGGGAATTCAAGATTCGTTAACTCGTCTTCTTCTTTGGTCAACAATGAATCAGATGGTACGGCACCAAAAAATGGCAACGAGTAAGTATTTAGAGTTGGCACTAGAGGCTTTGGAAAAGGAGCAAGACTCCTTACTTTTGTCTATTTTACTTGGTGGTCACAGCCCCATTCGTGAACAATTTCTTACTTATCTAAAGCCTGATGAAAGAATTTCTTTGGCACCAAAGTTTGAAGCACTCTTGCTTAAAAAACTTGGTGAAAATAAGAAAAACCAGGACCTTTACTTAACTTATTTCGATTTTTATATGTCTTTGTCCCAATCGGCAGAGTCTTCAGACTATTTGTTGGAGGTTTACACTCAAAATAAACTTCCTAATGGTTTAGAGTTAGGCCCCGAAAGAAGGTGGAGTATCGTTCGAACTTTGGCCAGGAGAGGGGACTCACGAGCAATTGCCTTATTGCCAGAGGCGCAAAAACTAGATAAATCTGCGCTTGGTGAGCGGATGGCCTATGCTATTCAGGTTTCGGTTCCTAATATAGAAAGTAAGCGCCAATTTTGGAAAGAATTTGATACTCCTGAAAAAATAGGCATTAATAAATTTCAAGAAGGGGCTTCTGAATTTCATAATGAAAATTTCCCGGAAATAACTAGGAACTTTTTAAAAGATTATTTTTTACGAGCAAAGAAAATTAATTGGTCTGAGCAAGATACTTTGGTTGACACGTACTTTAGTGATTTATTTCCTGGTTCACTTTGTGAAAAAGAAGTTTTGAAACTAAGTAAAAAGGCCTTACTGGAAACGAAGACACTGACGAGCTTGGCAAAGCGAGGATGGACTGAAGCCAATGATGAGCTAGGAGTCTGCTTGGCGGTAAGGAGTTACAAAAAACAATAATCAGGTCGTTGTCCAAAATTTAAAAATGGGAATTAGTGCAGATTGCAATGAGTAACAAAAATGAAAAACAATTAATGACGTTAAGGATTATTACGGAAAGGTTCTTGCCTCGAACAAAGATTTAAAAACCAGTGGATGCTGTACTGCGGATTAGCCCCTTCCTCATATTCGCGGGATTTTAGCGTTCACTATGGACTATTTGATTGTGGGCCTAGTCCACTTTTAAATACTCAAGCAATCGCGGCCGGTGGAGCTTGTTGCTAGCGACGCCAACTATTCCATCGCTCCATAATTTTAAATACAAATTGAGGCATGTGATTTTTTTGCCAAAGACCCGCCACGCGACGAATTCCTTCTGACATAGTTGGATAGGGATGGATGGTGGCCAAAATTTTCTTTAATCCAATTTTATATTTCATGGCCAAGGTTAATTCAGCCAACATTTCGCCTGCGTGGGGAGAAACGATGGTGGCCCCCAGAATTTCATCACTTTCTGGCGGCGTCAGTACCTTAATGAACCCCTGTACTTCGTTCGCAGGCCCAAAGTCTGTGTTAATGCGATCAAGTTCATTAATGGGGAGTTTGTAAATTTCATAGGGAACACTTTTCTCCAGCAATTGCCCCTCGGTATGACCTACTTGCGCCACTTCTGGATCGGAAAATGTACACCTAGGCATCGGCCATTCATCCACCGTAATTGACCAATAGGGAGATAGCAGAGCATTGAGGGCCGCATAGGTTCCTTGAGCACCAGCGGCGTGAGTTAATTGCCAGTGTCCCTGGGCATCGCCACACACAAAAATGTTTGGCACCTTTGCCATGGCCAGATTCTCTAAAACAAAGGGCGCTTTCCCTGGCAACAAGTGAAGCCGTTCTTGCAATTTTGGAGAAAACACTTCTTGAAAATGGGGTTCGCGGCCAAGCGCAAGTAACGTTAAATCAAAAGGGATAACCTCATTACCTAGGAAAGCAAAGCTTAGATCACCTTCCTTGCTAAAATGTTTTACTTCATGATTGAGGATTACCTTTATGCCCTCTTTTTCTAATTTTGATTGGATTAATACGCCGACATCTTTGTCTTCTTTCGGAAGCAACTGAGGCCCTCTTGTGATAATTGTGACTTCACTTCCTAATCGTCTATAGGACTGCGCCATTTCGATTCCGATGGGCCCGCCACCTAGAACTAATAATTTCGCCGGTACATTTTTAATTTCCCAAATATTGTCGCTGGTCACAAATGGGATCTTATCAAGTCCAGGGATAGAAGGAATGATTGGTCTTCCACCAGTGGCCACAACAATGGACTTTGTGGTTAGAATTAATTCTTCGCTGGAATTTTGTCCTCGATAAACTTTGACTTCATAAGGTGAAATAATTTCGGCCCTGCCTTCAAAGCAATCGACACCAAGAGCTTGGTAACGCTCCCTTGAATCAACGGGAGCGATTTTATTTTGAATATTTTTTATTCGATCTTTAATTTTTGAATAATCGAGGGAGTGTTTTTCAAGAGTTTCAATGCCGAAGTTGGAAGCATTTTTTAGCAGGTTTAAAACTGAAGCAGATTTGATCAGTGATTTGGAAGGAATACAGCCCGTGTTGAGACAGTCTCCACCCATAAGGTGCTTTTCGATGAGGGCAACTTTTGACTTGGCCTCTTTTCCTATATAGGCGGCCATGAGGCCAGCAGCTCCACCGCCGATAACAACCAGATTGTAATCAATGTTTTTTGGTTTTGGATAATTTCTAAGTTTAAGTTTGAATTGGATAATTTTCATTATCGGAGCCAAAAGCAAAGTGAACAATCCTAAAACAGTAAAATTAACAATCATGGAAGGAGACATAATATCTTGCATGGAAGTTATGCGAGATAGATGAACACCTGCTTGGGTATAAATAAAGGAAGCGGGGATCATTCCGACAAAGGAAAAAATGGCAAATACCATGATGGGGATATTGGTTAAACCTAATAAGAGGTTTACTAAGAAAAAGGGAAATAGGGGAATAACCCTTAATGAAATAATATAAAACTGTCCTTGATGTTGTAGGCCTTGATTCAATCTTTTAAATTGGGTCGAAAATTTTTTTTGAATATAATCTCTAAATAGCCAGCGCGAACTTAGAAAGGCCAAGGTAGCGCCAAGGGTACTGGCGAGTGAGACCACGAGAAGTGCCTTTGCCCCGCCAAAGAGGGCCCCCGCCGCCAAGGTGAGAATGGTCGCTGCAGGAATTGAAAAGGCAACAAGCGTGACATAGGTGATGAAGAATAAAAACGTAAAGAGAGTGGGAGTCGTTTGATTGAAATGAGCAAGTTGGCCAAGAATGGCCTTAATACCCTCAAGGTTAGAGATATTATATTGATCAGCTTCATAGAAAAGAAATGCAGCTATCAAAATCACCGCAATGAGAGCTATCTTTTTAAGTTTAGGGGACACTAAAAATTCCCTTCCCAAAAAAAATGATTACGGAGAAAGGATTACATGCCTAATTCATTCTCGAGATCGTCCGCACCTTTTTTGAATTTTTCTGAATCCGATGAGTCCTTCGCTTTAATTGAATTTTTCATGTTTTTGCCAACATTTTCAAATTGCATGTCATGTTTACCTACTTCAATTTTGACTTGGGAAATTTTTGGGCTTTCAGCATATTGGTAATATTGCTGCACAATGGTTAATTGTTGGATACCTTTTTCGCCGCTGTTGAAAATGCTATCGCCATGGGACTCTGCGGTCTTTTTTGTAAGAGTATCTCCCTTTTTTGTAAGTTGGAAAAAGCTCGAACTCAACTTTAGAAGCTCCAAAGACTGAATTGCCACCTGGGTAAATTGCATGGTGCCTACATTCTTCAGACTATTAAATATCTTATTTTCCTCGGCCATTAATCTTTGGGCATTTTGTTCAGCCGACTTTTCCACCTCTGTAATCAAAGGTGTAGAATCATGTTTTTTATCCTTTCTTTGATAGTTCATTGCTGCGTTCAAAAGACCTCGATGGAGATCTAAGTCATTTGGGAATTTTTTAAGTGCAAGTACTCCCACGCGGTCAGCATTTTTGAAATCTTCCAATTCTTCGTAGCGACTAAATGCCGTATGTGGGCCAACTTTAGAGAAGTAATATTCTCCTTTGGCCTCAAGGTTTTTTGCCATTGTTAATAGAATTGCATTTATGGAATTTTTGGAAAATTCTATATCTTTGTAGTCTGCGCACATTTCTCGAATTCTCTGGCGGTGGAGTTCGAGGGCCTTTTCAGATTGAGGATTGACCCCTTTCATTTTCTTTTCAAATGCAATTTTGTCTTGTTCAATCTGAAGTTTTTCACAACCTCCATCGGCCCAAAGGCCAGTGGTGTAAATGAAGGACCCAGCTAAAAACAGTAATTTAAAGTGAGTTTTCAATTCTATTCTCCCGCGCCTTCTTGTGCCTTTTTCATTTGCTCTTGCATTTTTTTCATCATTTCTTGCATATTAGGCATCCCTTGCGGCATTCCACCTTGAGGGGCTTGAGTATTACCTTTTGGAGCTTTGGCCCCGCCAGCACCTTGACCGCCCATCATTCCTTGACCACCAAAAGGCATTCCACCCATGGAAAATTTGGAATATCCAGCAGGCAGTTCAAAGAGCTTATTATCAACAGGACCAATTTTTAGATTTTTAAGTTCGGTTATCATGCGATGCTTTTTTTCACCTTCTTTGAAAAGCATGTCACTTTTAAGTGGGATATTCTCTTTTGTAATCCAGAAAAAACCACCAAATTTTTTTCCATCCTTTTGTTCCATGATCATTTTATATTTTGTACATTCATGGCCATCAATCGTTTCTTTTCCAACCTCTGATTTCTCTAAAATTTTGCCTTCATTCGGCGCTTCGTTTTTTTCTGCATTTAAATCTGATTCGGTATACATATTGCCTGGCATAAGCTGCCATCTGACGCCCTTATCTTTTCTAGTGATTATAGTCATACCACTCATTTCTCTGCGCTCTTTCTTCTTAGTAGAAAAAACTTTTCCATTCATCTTCATGGCTTCAGTATCAAAGGAAAAATCTCCAGTGTAATCAACTTTGGCCTCTTCTAACTGATTGGCCAAAGTGAAGTTGCTTAAGGTCATTAATGAAAAAATAATAAAAATAATTCTGAACATTGCAGCAGAAAATTGCATAACGGACTCCTTAAACGCATGGTATTTAGAATGGATTAATTCTATTTTAATGAGAGAGTAAGGAGCAATACAAGTAATCTTATTGGGTGGTAATTTTGGGTACTATAACCAATTTAATTTGTCTGTTATTGAGGCTTTTCAATTATTGTAATCTTTAACATAATGATCAGCATGTATTTAGTCTTTAAAGTAATCCTAACCGGTCTTCTCGTCGCCGCCATTTCGGTTGCCGCAAAAAAATCGTCAACTTTTGGTGCCCTTATCGCTTCGTTACCATTAACTTCCATTTTGGCCATGGTGTGGATGTATCACGAAGATAAAAATATTCAGGCGATCGGAGAATTATCTTTGGACATTTTTTGGTTAGTGATTCCTTCGCTGATTTTTTTTATCATGATGCCTTTTCTCCTGAAGAAGTCTTTGGGTTTTTATCCTTCACTTTTAGTCTCCTGCTTCACCACCACCGTGACCTATTTCTTGTTTTTTAGAATAAAAAATTTAATTCTTTCCTGAGTTAATTGGGGCCAAGAAAGCAACACTCTGAAATTAGTATGAGATCTAAGATTGTAAATATTACAATCTCCAGCACAAGAGTTGCTAATTTGAGTAAAATCCATGGATTGATTTCAGGGGTTAGTTTAAATGAATCGTTTATTTTTGTTGACGTTTTTTCTTTTGTGCTTCTCCATTGGCGCTGGCGCTGAGGTTTACAAGGATCGGACGAGTCAATTGTGGCCGACCTATCAGCGAGAAGGTGTTGATCTGCAGGAAGAGAGAATGATCGCTGGCATTAAGGTACGATTATTTCTTTCTAATACCGCCAAGCAAGCAATAGAAAAGAAGGCATTTTTACAGCCCGACCCCAATTACAATCAGGCCAATTTGAATCAGTTTATCCTAAGTTCATTTTCAAGTAGTTTGGATTATTTTGGACAATTGCATCTGGTGCAAGCTCACGATGTCCCTGAATTGAATCTTGTCATTGTTGACCGCGGCGGTGACCGTGGTTCCATTTCCGAGGTTCCGGTCCATTCGCGAATTATTGAATTGCACCTGGTGCGTTGGCATAAGTCTATGTTGAAAAATCAACCACACTACGTCAACCTCTCTAGTATCCATGAATTCGCTCATGTCGTGAATTATATGTATAGCCCAGGCGAGACTAAGTATCATCGTGAATTGGGAAGTGTTTTCGTAGAGGGCCTTAACCTTGTTAAGCTCTACGGTGTAGATTACTACCTAAATAACTATCGCCGTCTTTTTGCCGGCACAATCACCAATCCAGAGCTGATTCAGAGTGATGCCTATAATGGAATGCCCATTTTGCGTCACTTGGCCTATCGCTTGTTCGCAAACCTTTTAAACAATGTTTATAAAAGTACTGGGGACGTTCTTCCTACGCTAGAAGATTTTACTATGAACTATTTGCTCAACACCAAGGATGATGTCATTGGGTTTGACGATTCTCTTAAAACTATAAAAATTATCGATAGCGAAGGCCGCACACTTACCATGGCCAAGCTTCGCAGTGATACTCTCTCGGGCCTTAATATGTTCTTTTCGAGACATAGGTAACACTTCATACCGGACACATAGGTTACACTTCTAAATAATTTACTCAAGTATAATCTCCTTATAACAGGAGGTTATATGGGGTGGAGGGAGTGCAACATCG